>Ga0214921_10000488_pt1 | contig 73670 bp, 68 predicted proteins | sample LL1505_MetaG_FD_177992 | JGI IMG/M metagenome (GOLD analysis project Ga0214921, IMG submission 177992) | Freshwater microbial communities from Lake Lanier, Atlanta, Georgia, United States - LL-1505 | ecosystem: Environmental > Aquatic > Freshwater > Lake | place: USA: Georgia | collected... | reverse complement strand
CCGGAACGAGCTGCTTGGGCTGCGACCACCGGGATCTCAAAGCATCCGGGGACCCACAAAACATCTAGGTTTGCGCCCAGGCCCGCATCTTTAAACACGTCTTCTGCTCCAGACAACAGGCAACGCGTGATCATTTCATTAAACCGTGCGACCACAATTAGGTAGCGCCGCTCATTGGTTGATCGTGATGAATTTTGTTTTTTCATGGTCGCCATAAATGGTTTACTCCGAGTTAGTTTGATGGAATTAAAATGTTGTCAACGACCTCAAGGCCAAAACCAGCCAGTCCTTTTAACGTCCGCAGTTGTGAGACATGTGTTCGCATTCTTTGGATACCAAGTGCTCGAATAATCTGAGCGCCAATGCCGAGAAGCCTCGAATCCATGGACGGTGATTTCACGTCGTCAGACTCTGGTCTTGGTGAGACATCTTTAAAGTCATTAAAATGAGCGGGCTGACTTTGATAGCTCAAATAAACTAATGCTGCGGCCTCTGACGAACGGAGCATCTTTAGACCATAAGCGACAAGGTCATTCTTATTTCCAGCGCCACGACTGAAGACGTCCAAAAAAGGTTTTTGCCTATGGACGCGAACGTCCACAATGGCGTTGGAAAACAGGTCTTTGCCTTTTAATAAAACAACATGCTGTGATCCATCGAGCACGGACTCAAATAACATGGTTTCAAATTGACCTTCATCAGTATCTACATGGCTATTGTCTACTACTTTAACAAGGCTGTCACGCATGAGACGGTAGGCTATCAAATCCTCGATGGTTACGATGGGCAGCTGATGATTTCGTGAAAAAATCTCAAGATCCTGCATGCGAGCCATGGTTCCATCATCATTCATAATTTCACAAATGACAGCAGCGGGCTTACAGCCTGCTAAACGGGCCAGGTCAATAGAACCCTCTGTATGGCCTGAGCGTTCAAGGACTCCGCCTTTTTTGGCGCAAAGAGGGAAAATGTGACCTGGTACGACAAGATCTTCTGGCTTGGCGCCATCGGCGACCGCAACGCGGACGGTGTGCGCTCGGTCAGCTGCTGATATGCCGGTGGTTACACCGTAACGGGCTTCAATGCTCACGGTGAACGCAGTCGTATGACCGCCCGCGCCCTTTGAGGCGTCGTCCATGAGTGGTAATTTCAATTGATCAATAAATTCAGGAGCCAGAGGTAGGCAAATGAGGCCACGGGCCTCTTTCGCCATAAAATTAATTTTATCTGGTGTGGCATGTTCTGCTGCAAATACAATGTCACCTTCATTTTCGCGATCTTCATCGTCGACCATGATCACCATGCCGCCTTTGCGGATCGTCTCAATCGCTTCTATGACGCGTGTGATACTTTTTTCCATCGATGTAGAACTCCGCAAATAGGTCACAAAGGCGCGAACTTCGAGGGTGAACAGGCATAGCAGTTAGTTCAAAGAGCAGGGGCACTAAAAGGCCGAGATCTCGTAAGTAGAGATGTTCGAACTTTTGGCAGTATATGAATCGTAGCGCAAAAAAAATCAATGATTATAATAGGGAATCTCTGGAAAAACGTGCTGATAAGTCAAAGTAATACAATTAAATTAAATAGTTAGAGACTATTCGTATTTTAATGCTTGGATGGGGCGCAGGTCAGCAGCCTTCTTGGCTGGCCAGAATCCAAACAAAACTCCAATCGTGGCCGTGATGCTAGTCACCAACGCAATAGTAGAGAGAGACACCACGAAAGCCCAGTTTGTCGCTAATGCTGCAATGGTCGTTACACCGACCCCCAGCGCCACACCCAAAGCTCCGCCGATGATGGCAAGCAGGGCTGACTCTACAAGAAATTGACTTAATATATCGGCTCTCGTCGCTCCGATAGCTTTGCGTAGGCCAATTTCCCGTGTGCGCTCAGTCACCGATACAAGCATGATATTCATGACGCCAATACCTCCAACAAGCAGTGAGATGCTGGCAATAATACTTAGAAGTAGCGACATAATTTTGTTGTTTGAGGAAATGGCGGCTTGGATATTGGCTAAATTTTGTATGCTGATGACTTCGTCGACTCTTTCGTCACTGATACGCTTTCGATCTTGAATAATACGTCTGATCTGACTTTCTACGGTCGGCATATTTTCTTGTTTATCAACTTGGATATCAATGGACTGAATTGTGTCAAATCCGAAAACGCGGCGCATCGCTGTTTCGAGTGGAATGATGACAATGTCATCTTGATCCTGCCAACCATTTGAGCCTTTTGCGGGGAGCAAACCGATCACTTGAAAGTAGATTCGATTGATTTTAATTTCAGAGCCTATGGGATCCCTTTCGCCAAAGATATTCTTGGCCACAGTTCGCCCCAGGATCGCCACGCGAGATCTGGAGCTAGCTTCATCTTTTGTGAAGTTTCTACCCACGTCAGGGTTTGAAGCGCGCAGTTCGACATAGTCGACAGATGAGCCTGTGACGGTCGAACTCCAGGTTTTTTCTTCAAACTGAATTTGTCCCTTCCCATTCACTCGCGGCGCAATTCCACGGATGTTCGTTAGTCCGGATCTTAGCGCATCTAGGTCATCCAAATAAAAACGCACCGGATTACTTCCTGCGCCTGTCCCAGTTCGTGCGGAGCTCGGATAAAGCACTAGGAGATTTGATCCAAGACTGGAAAGCTCTTTTTCCATCGTCTTTCGAGCACCCTCGCCAAGGCCTAACATGGCAATGACCGCGGCCACTCCGATTAAAATTCCAAGAATCGATAGGAATGACCGGATTTTATTTGATTTCACAGCCCGCCATGCCTCAGACGTGAAGTTTAAAATTTTCCTATAGCGCTGGTTGAGCGGCCTTTGATTTTCGGCTTGGTGACTTTGATGGCTAAAACTTTCGCCAAAGGATATTTTATCGCCGTCCTGTGGCATAGGAAGTGCTTGTGATTGAAGCTCATCAGCTATAACCCTTCCATCGCGCATACGAATGACTCTTTTTGCAATTTGAGTCACTTCTTGCTCATGGGTTACAATCACAATCGTGATACCAGCCTTGTTTAGACGGATCAGAATATCCAAAATCTCCCGCTCACTGTGACTGTCGAGATTGCCTGTGGGTTCATCAGCAAGAATGATCTGCGGTCGATTCACGAGGGCGCGCGCAATGGCTACTCGCTGCTGCTGACCGCCGGAAAGCTGAGACGGCGTGTGAGTCACGTGTGACCCGAGACCAACAGTGTTGAGAATGTGTTCTGCCCATAGGGCATCATATTGGCCACCCCCGTAAAGCATTGGTAAACCAACGTTTTCTTTAGCGGAGGTTCGTGCAAGCAAATTAAACTGCTGAAAAACAAAACCAATAGAATTTGCACGCAAGTGGCATAGCTGATCGTCACTTAGTCCGTGAATCTCCTGGTCAGCGATGCGAATTAATCCTTCGTCCGGAGAGTCTAAGAGGCCTATCATATTCATCAGCGTTGATTTACCAGAGCCCGAAGGTCCGACAATGGCTACGAAGTCACCCCTCTCGATCTTCAGACTGACTTGATCCAGAGCTTTAAGCGAGGTGTCTCCCATTTGGAAAGTCTTGCTGACATTATGCATTTCAATAACAGACGGTCTTGGCATAATTACAGAGGCCTTAGTTTTCTGAAGTTGAGATTACTTTTTACGAGTTTTTGGCGCGGAAAAAGGATTGAAAGGATTCGCCGGTCTTTTTTGCTCTTCAGTGGCGCTCTCGCGCTGTAAAATGATGTCCCCCGCTGTGATCCCTGAGATCACTTCCGCCATTTTCCCGTTACTGAGTCCGATCGTGACCTCTCGTTCGATGGGTGGGGCGTCTTCGCTTGTTGATTTAAGTAAAACTCTATGGCTTGATCCAGGTGTCATCGGCTTTGTTTCGGCCACCTTTTCGACGTCTTGCACCGGTGTGAGGTATGATACCGGTAGTAATAAAATATTTTTCTTTTCATCTTGAATGAACTTTACGCTTGTAGTCATTCCTGAACGCATAAACTCTGGGGCGGTCGTCGGCAAAATTCTGATTTCGTAGATTGTCACGTTGTTGACTTGCTTAGACTCGTAGGCGATGCGCAAAACCTTTCCTGTGATGGATTGGCTAATATATGCATCAATACGAATTTCAACGGATTGACCCAGGCTGATTTTCGCCAGGTCGGTCTCATCGACTTGAGCTAAGATGATTAACCTGTCAGAAATAACAAAAACAGTGTCGCCAGTACCTACAGTTTGTCCTTTTTCAACTTGTTTGGATATGACCACGCCTCCTAATGGGGCGATGATGGGGCTTGGTTTATAGATGTCTTCCCACCTCTTTTGTTCGGTGGTGCCGCCTGCTCTGGCCATGTCGACTAGTGCCGCCCGGTCATTGGAACTCATCCAGGCCATCACTTGACCAGCTTTGACCGATTTTCCTTCTTCCACAAGTATTTCATCAATTCTTCCTGCAATTTGTGGTTTCACAACAAGCCGATTCTCGGGCTGCACGCTTCCCGTAGCTTGTACTGAAAGCTCAAGATCGCCTGTGGCGACGGAGTATTCTTTGAAGGATAACTTTGCTTTTTTGGAGCCAAAAACATTAGCAAAAAAACCTATTAAAATAATACTGATCATGACCAGAGCTATGATAAAAAATTTCTTCAAGGCCCCTCCTCTAGGGTTACGCCGTGTGCCTCATAAAAGTCGGCCAGCGCATAGGCTGCTGCACGTTCAGCCTTCAGCACGTTCATCTCGTAAGTGATGCGTTCGCTTTCGTAGCTGTCCCAGTCTTGAAATGACAGCAATCCAAGGGTATATCGTTGTCTTGATACCTCTGCTTGCAGCTTGCTAGCCTCTAAACCCTTCTGAAGAGCTTCAAGATGTTTTTGTGCAAATTCAAGTGAGGATTTCACCACGATTAGTTTTTGATCTACACTGGCCCGGGCTTTGGATACTTCTATTTCTACCTGAGATGCTTTGACTGCTGCCGACCGTACTTCGTCGGAATTGCTCGCGTCGTAGATAGGAATCCGCACCGCTACAGACGCGCTATAGACAGGATCCGTGAGCGGTAGGTCTGGGGTGGCGGATTTTCTGGCTATGCCGGAGAGGGTGACTTCAGGTAGATATTGCCTTTTTGCAGAGATGAGGGCGTGTTCTGCCGCCTTTAATTTGGCAGTGGTGGCTTCCACCTCAAGGTTCAGGTCATGTTTGCGAGGTGTGCTAAGTTCCGCATCCAAGATTTTTTTATCGTACAGCTGGCCTGAAAGTGGCTCAGACATTGATACTTCTTGTCCGATTAAAACAGCCAAGTCTCCTCTAGCTAGGCGAGCTTGGGAGCTGGCTTCAAGGCTGCTAACTTGGGACTCGAGGGTAGCAGCCTCTGTTTTTAAAACCGATCCTTTGCTTTCTCGGCCAGCTTTATATCTAAGTTTGACGATCTGATGATTTCCTTCACGTCGAGCGATGGTGCGCTGGGTGATTTTTTCAAGATTATTGAGGTAAAGACAATCACTCCAAGCTCGCGCGAGTTTGGCACGAAGTGCGGCCGAGTTAAGTTTAACCTTAAGGTTTGAAGCATTTTTTGCAAACTTGGCTGAAGAAAACTCAGCGATATCGCGGCCTGATGAAAATAGACTTTGTTCGACGGATATTGAGCCTGAATATTCATTGGAGGCTGTTTTTGAATCAGTTCTGACCGCGCGATTGGCAGAAAATTGTGAATATATTTTTGGAAGAAATAATGACTTTGCAGCTTCTAGTTGAATGTTAGCGAACTGGCGCTCAGTCTCGGCCTGTTTAATATCTGGAGCAGATTTTTGCGCCATGGATTTAATGTCGAGCCAGCTAAGAGCCAGAGCCGGTGTCGAAAGTATTTGGAGAACTGAGGCGAAAAAAATTGCAATGCCAAGCCTGATTTCTATTTTAAAATTTAGCGACTTTTCCAAGGTAATGTTAGGCGCTCCAGGTGTTTGGCGATCATGTCGACTTCGATGTTTACTTTATCATTTATTTTTACATTGGCAAGACGGGTGGTCGTCCACGTTACAGGAATAATTGTAAAAAAAAGATGGCAGCCTGCATCCGAGTCTTTGATTTTATTGATGGTGAGACTCGTGCCATCAATGGCAATTGATCCCTTCGTCACGACATACCTCGCAAGATCTGTGGGGATCGTGATTTCTAAAGTGTGAAATCCTTGCTGTGACTCAATAGCCTTCACAAGTCCCGTGCAATCAACGTGTCCTAGCATGATGTGACCGCCAAGCCGGTCCGTGGGACGCATGGCGCGTTCAAGATTAACTTTAGTTCCAGGTAAAAGATCTGAAAGCGAAGTTTTTTCTTTGGTTTCATCGCTCACGTGGAATGTCAGAGGGCCTTCGCCTAATGATCCTACCTCGGTCAGGCAAACTCCATTGACTGCGATGCTTGCGCCATGTTCTCTTTCATAGTTAAGCCCAGGGTCTACCACCACGGTCCAGATATGATCAGTGGATTGTGATGAAGAAACTATGCGGCCAGTTCTTTCGACAAGTCCTGTAAACATAAGGCTCTTTAAATTGTGGGGGATTGGATGGCACTGAGTTCGCGCATGAATTGCTCGGTGTCTTTAAAATCTTTGTAGACCGAGGCAAAGCGAACGTAAGCAACTTTATCCATGGTGGTCAGGGCTTCTAAAATCATTCCACCAAGTTTTTCGCTAGCGACGACACGCTCGCCAGCATCCTGAATATTGCGTTCAATTCTTGCGAGAAGACCTTCAATTTGATCGATCGTTACGGGGCGTTTTTGGCAGGCGACCTGAATGGAGCGCAAAGCTTTTTCCCGATGATAAGGTTCCACGCGACCGTCGCGCTTTTTAATTTGAAATACAAACGCTTCTTCTTGTTCGTAAGTTGTAAACCGGTAGTTACATTCAGGACATGATCGACGTCGTCTCACAGCTCGACCCTCGTGAGACAGTCGGCTTTCTAAAACTCTAGTATCTTCATGGCCGCAGCCGGGACAACGCACGGAAAAATTTCTCCCATTAACGGTAAATCTGTCTTAGGACTTCCTTGCTAATCTCGCCCTAATTTTAGACGGACCACTCTGGATAAAGAGGAAAACGATCAGCCAAAGCGAGAACGCCAAGACGGATTTTATCTAGTTCTGCCTGATTGTCTATATTTTTAACAACAGAAGCGATCAAATCTCCCAATGTTTCCATGTCATTTGGCCCAAGTCCGCGGCTTGTAATGGCAGGTGTGCCAATTCTAACGCCACTGGTTACAAATGGACTGCGTTTTTCCTTTGGAACAGTGTTTTTATTGACCGTGATTTCCACACGGCCAAGCGCCTCTTCCAGTTGTTTTCCAGTGATCTCTGTTGCGGAAAGGTCAAGAAGCATGAGGTGGTTATCTGTTCCGCCAGAAACCAGGCGGATGCCGTTCTTAGTAAGGCGTGCCGCTAGGCTTTTGGCATTGGTAATAACCTGCTTCTGGTAAGTTTTAAAGGCGGGTTCCATGGCCTCTTTAAATGAGACAGCTTTGGCCGCAATGATATGCTCCAAAGGCCCACCTTGAATGCCAGGAAAAACGGCTTTATTGATTTTTGGAGTCAGTGATTCGTCGTTCCACAAAATAATACCGCCCCGTGGGCCTCGTAGTGTTTTATGGGTGGTGGACGTTGTTACATGCGCATGAGGGACCGGGCTAGGGTGTTCACCAGCAGCCACAAGGCCTGCAATGTGGGCCATATCCACTATAAGGTAAGCTCCCACGGAGTCAGCGATTTCACGGAAGCGTTTAAAGTCTAAAGTTCGCGGGTAGGCGCTGGCACCTGCAATGATGGCTTTTGGTCTTATGTCTTTGGCGATACGTAGAACATCGTCGTAATTAATTGTTTCTGATGCAGGGTCCAGGCCGTAGAAGTGTGATTCGTAAAGAATCCCAGAAAAGTTAACTTTGCTCCCATGAGTTAAATGGCCGCCGTGGGACAGATCAAGCCCAAGAATTCGGTCGCTGGCATTCAGCAACGCCAAAAAAACAGCAGCATTAGCCTGAGCGCCTGAATGTGGCTGCACATTGGCAAATTTTGCGTCAAATAATTTGCATGCTCTGCTGATGGCTATATTTTCCACGCGGTCAACGACCTGACAACCACCATAGTATCTCTTACCTGGTAGTCCCTCTGCGTACTTATTTGTTAATACATTGCCCATGGCTGAAATCACAGCAGGTGATGCAAAGTTTTCGGATGCAATCAGCTCTAGTCCATGTTTTTGCCGCGCGAGTTCATTTTGAATGAGCTCGTAGATTTCATTGTCAGCGGAACTAAGAATGTCCCATGGGCGTTCCTTGCTCATGATATTAAGGCTCCTTCGGGCTTTAAATTATGGTTATGACTTTGGGTGTAGATTTGCAACTTTGCGTTCAATCTCTTTGATTTTGTCGATGCGCATTTGGTGTCGACTACCGCCAAACGGCGTCTCGAGCCATACTTTAACGATGTCAGTGGCACGCATGTGGTTGGTAAGCCGAGCGCCAAGGCATAAGATGTTGGCGTTGTTGTGCTCTTTCGAAAGTTTGGCCGATAGTTCGTCCCAAGCGACAGCAGCGCGAACGCCTGGATATTTGTTGGCCGTAATTTGCATACCAATTCCAGAGCCGCAGATTAAAATCCCTGCATCCAGCTTGCCTGCGGAAACATCAGCAGCAACAGCCGAAGCATAGTCAGGATAATCTACTGAGGTTTTACAGTCGACAGCAACACCGTAATCAACGGCCTTGTGTTCCGTGAGTTTCAACATTTCAACAACGAGTTGCTTGAGGTCTTTGCCGGCGTGATCAGCGCCAATGCCAATGGTTAATGCCATGGAGCGACTCCTAAAAGACTTCGTAAATTTCTGCGCTCATGAAAGCAATCGGGGCCCTACATCGGACCCCGTATTGACTTGGATATTAAGCTTCGCCAGCGCGCTTTATAAATTGCACTGCGTCATCGACAGTGCGGATGTTTTCCGCTTCTTCGTCTGGGATGTCGACTCCAAAGGCTTCTTCCATCGCCATGACGAGTTCTACGATATCAAGAGAGTCTGCGCCGAGATCCTCAATAAATTTTGCTTTACCAACGACAGCGCTTTCTTCGACGCCAAGTTGCTTAACGACTAGTTGTTTGACGCGGTCTTCGAGGGATAGGTTACTCATTTATAACTCCAGATAAGCAATGAACTTGTTAGGCTAAAGGTTTTAACCTACCGAAGTCACAGGTGGCAACTAATAATTTCTTGGCCTTAAGCGGCAGGCATAGTCATAAAAATTTTTTAATTTTTATTAAAATCTATAGGAGCTTGATAGACTAAAGCTTTGCGTTTCAATGGTGACGTCCTGCAACGTCAAACTGCCCTGGACCATCTGGGTCTGACCCTTGCCACGCTGGCGAACCATAATGAGCATGGTTTCCGATTGGCTCGTTCTAAAGCCCAATCCAGCTGAAAAACCGAGATAATCAATTTTTGCCGGGCCCGAGGCGATCAGCGACGGCTTGGGCGTCGAAACTAGTGAGCTATTGGTAAAGGCACCTCCGGCGAGCAGCATGGAGCGACTCTTTAGCTCAAGGCCGACGCTCCAGTCGGTCACAGTTTCGGTATTAAACCCACCTGCATCAGACCATGCCGTAGTGGTCGCGGGATAGTGCAATCCATCGAGGCTGAGGAGAGCCCAGCTGCATGGTGTGTAGGCAGCGCCCAAACTCCACGTACGAACAATAAGCTCGTCTTCGCGATGACTTGCCGAGGTCGTGCTCGATAACTCCGGGGTACTGCCAGTGAAAATGACCGAACTCGTTTCATAGTCGGTTTTATCTGTTAATGCGGTGGGGCTTTTTAGTGCTATGCCAAGAGATAGATTTTGAGTGCGGAGCAGAATCCCTGCGACCGCGATGGTGCCCTCATTTTCAGTGCTTTGCCTGGCAAAGCTGTCATAGAAGACGCCCGAATCATATGTGGAGCGTTCTTTGAGGCTCGTTTGTTTTTGTCTTCGATAATAAAACTCGCTGACTCCGATCGATAGATTCTCGCCGACGGCGAGCGCGATACTTGCCCCAGCGTGAATTAAATTACCCGTGGTCAGTTCTGTTCGATCATAGCGAAAATTAGCCTCAGTGCCTAAGCTGTCAAAGCTCGACACGTTAAAGGTTTGGGACTCGTCCGTATTCTGTTGCTCCGTCGTAAAATAAGACCAGCCCAGGGCAAAAGGCCCTGCCGTGCCGTGACCACCAGCAAAACCCGGGTAGATCGACGAGGAGTTCTCGGTTAAATTGGTAGTTTCTGATACCCCTTTGACCTCTTTGTGTGAGCGGGAGTAGTTGTTCACGCTTACACTGACGCCGGGACCTTTTGAAAAACCAAGACCAGCTGGATTATACCAGCCAGCCGAAGCGTCAGCGGCTACGGCCGTATAGGCGCCACTTAGTGCTTGAGCGCGTGCCCCAGGAATAATCATTCTTTTGTTTGTGGACTCTGCCCTGACTGGATGAGTGCTCACAAAAAATAGCACAAGCCCCAGACTCAAGAAGACATTGAGTGGGCGTGGGAATATCCAGAAATTAAAAGTACTTATAGCCATATGTCGGGATTCGGCATAAGGCCTAAACTCGTTTAATATGGCTATTTGGCGGACCGCCAAAATAACCTGCTTCACCTCAAACATGTCATCGGGTTATCCTGAGCTGATTAATATAGGATGACGGCGAATTGAAATCTTTTACCCTGCCCGAAAACCCAGCCACAGTGATTGCGAGTGATGTTCACATTCGAACGCCGCAGGATGATCGTTACATGATGCTGTGCGAGTTAGTGGAACAAGCCGCTCGCGTCGGGGCGAAGTCATTCGTCTTGAACGGAGATATTTTTGATTTTTTCTTTGGATGGAGTTCCTATTTTCGAAATAGATATGGAAGGCTATTAGACGGATTGGATCAACTCGCAGGTCATGGTGCAACAGTTTGGTTTGTGGAAGGTAATCATGAATTTGGACTGACTGCCTTGAGTCGTCATTACCGATTTGATGTGGTCCCTAGCGAGGGCCGCGTCATGCTCTTGCCTAAATCCCAGCGACTGTTGATCGCTCATGGAGATCTTCTTAGTGACGACTTTTGGTATAAATTATTTCGCATGGTTATGAGAAGCACCATGGTCAATTTGCTGGCTGCCGCATTCCCGCAGGCGCTTTTGGACCGTTTAACTCTCTGGCTCGCATCGACTTCTCGCAAAAAAGATAAATACAGGGATTTGAATCACGAGAAAATAAAAACAGGTGCTGCTCAGAAGCTAAAAGCTGCCGATGCGGATGTCATCGTGTTTGGTCATTTTCATCATCCTTATGATGAAAAGTTAGAAGGGCGAGGAAGACTTTTGAGCGTCACTAGCTGGGATGAACCGTCCTGTATTGTCGTCACGCAGGATGGTGAGATTTTGAGGATGAAGCCTCATTAAAAATTAGAGACTACGCCTCGCAAGAGCAAGAATTCCAATGGAGCCATAAGCAGCAGACTTCTTGGTTTGAAGCTCCCAAGAATTGCTTTCGTAATCGAAAGCAGCCCCGTATTGCCACCCCTGAGCTGGCCTGTCGCCGAGATAGGCTCCAACGCGAAACGCCGTGCTTGATCCTGAGATAATAGATTTAAATTTTCCCCTCACACCGAACTGTCCTGAGTAATAAAGCGGATAAAAAATTTCGCCGGTCCACTCAACTTTATCGCCAATGAAGTCTGGTTTAGCCCAGCCATGGACACCCAAGTTAAGTTTGATCATCGTTAGGTCGTAGCCACCGCTGGTTTCGCCTGTGACACTCGTGCTTGCCAGAGATGCCATCAAACCAAGGTAAACATCGTCTGCGCCTGGCAAGACGTCTTTCATGTACATATGCCAGCGCGCCGCACTATGAATGTTGTAGCCAAAAAAACTTCCTTTGGCTGTCGGTCCGTAGCCGATATCCGCACCGTAGCTATAATCAATCGTGTCAGAAAATTTTCTATAGATGTCAGCTCCGGCCGAATTCACGATCCAGACAGGCAGCGACGCCGTAGCACTTGCCGAGCCTGATATCGACCACATTTTCATGCCCATCCAGGCCCGCATTTCGCTGCCTTTTGGCATGAGTTTAGCTGTAAAATTGTCTGTCTCTGGTGGTGCATCAGACGGTGCAGCATCGGATTTTGGATCACTAGTCTTATCGGTCTTGCCTCCTTCAGGGGCTGGTTTAGAATTATTTTCCGCAGCGGTAATTGAATTGGTAGGGGTGGCCTCTTTAGGTGCCTCCTGACTATCTCCATTTGTAGGGCTTGCACCTGGGCTGCTAGCAGCCGTGGCGTTCGAGTCCGTTAATGTACCGCCTGCTCCCTGCACGGCTGACTGTCCCAGGGGCTGTTTGTTTTTAATGGAGCCGACTTTTCCCGAGGCTGAAGCTGTTTTCGTTGCAGCCGTGGCAGCGGTAGTGGCGGCAGTGGCCGCAGCTGCTTCCGCTGCAGACGGATCTGCGGTAGGTGTGACAGAGGATTGGGCGAAATGACTTCGACCCGAGATGCTTTCAATGTGAATGCCTTGGCCTGTTTTTATGGAGTTGTCGTGATCTAATGATGTGATTTTAGCTATGGAGCTCATTGATTTAAGTTCGACCACTTCAATGGAGCCTGTCTTGGCGACATCAAATGTCAACCAGCCGCCATTAACTGGGTGAAAGCTAGAAATAGATGCCGATAACACTTCAAATTTGTCTCCGACCTTGATGCCTTGTTCTTTGCCTCCAGTCAGAGTCACGTAGTTGCCAGTGACGCTTGTGATGTGGGCATCAACTGGAAGTCGATTGATCATGCGCTGCACCAAATCTACAAGTTTAGCCGAGGTTTGATCCCTAGTCGCTTCTTTAAGCCAACTGCGCTGAATAACGTCACTTTCTTGCAGCAAAGTCTCTAGTTTTGGCGAAAGAAGTCTTGTGGTGATGACAACCATGTCACCCCGTGGCGTTATGTCTAAATTTGCATAGACACTCAGTTCATAGTCAATCTCTAATTCCTTACGTCCAGCTGGGGTCTTCCAAAGTGATCGAACCAATTCATCACTCACCATAGAAAATCTGTGACTCGAATGCACAGCTTCAGAGAACTCGCTATCGATAGTTTTTTGCACATGACCTAAGTCCTGCCAAGAACTCCCTTTGTCCCACTGCACGGGAATGACTCCCGCATAGTGTAGCATTGGCAGCTTATCGGAATTTTTTGTTGTGGTTCCCGCCGCCACGAGGCGCGATGGTGCGAAGGTTGCCGCCAGGAGGATCAATGTAATGAGTTTAAGCTTTTTCGATGTCATGACTCTTCCCATCAAATGAAATTCTACGTTTTACATCTTCAATGATTGTTTCCAAGAAAACTGGTCGACTCCAGATTCGGTGCAAATTTCTAAGTGTTTCCATGCAATAGTCTTGTTTTAGGTCTACGCCATTATGTTCGTGCAGTAAAAGAAGTTCTCCGCGGTTCTTATAGTTCCCATCCACCACTGTGATGATCGGTTGGCCGAAATTTGTTAGCTGTTGCAGAAGCTTCTGTTTTATTGGCTTAAATTCCCGGCTCGAGATGACGTATTTTCCAGCTCTTTTGTCGTAGTCATACAAAAAAAGCTTGTGCTGGTGGCAGAAATCTTCATCTAGGAATTCGTCGATAAAGGTTAAGTCATTATGATGCTTTCGTACCTCGAATATTTTTTTTCTGCCTAGACCAGCTTGTGTGTCCCATTCGGCCCGCTTTCGAGGATCATCACAATTCAAATAGTCTAGACCAAATTGGCCTCTATCCCAGCGTTGTTCGATGTGCCGGAGTAATTCTACACCAATCTTGTAAGGGTTTATGGAGCCAGGGGCGGCGGCCACAACGCCTGCATAGTGGTCACAATAATCGACAATTTCGCTACCATGCAGTGGACTTAGTCTTGTCATCATCATGGAGTGCCAGTAGGTTGCCCAGCCCTCATTCATGATTTTGGTTTGACCCTGTGGGGCGAAGTAATAGGATTCATCGCGAACAATCTCGATAATCCTCTTTTGCCATGCGGCTAGTGGCGCATGATCGATGAGGAACTTTAAAACATCGCGCTCTGGGCTTTCTGGGAAGTTTTTGGCGCGCTGCTGTTCTTTTTGAAGTTTGTCCTTCTGCGCAGCCATGAAATCTTTTGGGTTTACATAAGAATCTAGATAACCCTTGGTCTCAATTTTCGAAACCTGCACAGCAGCATCAGCGCCAAGCCCATTTTTGGATGACATTTGGGGAGGTGTGCGGTACGGGGCGGTAATATCGATCAAGTTCTCGATGCTAAGGCAAGTATCTAAAAATGACTCGACTGTATCCTGACCTATTTCATTGATTGCGCGGCGTACGAACGTGGCGTGGTTTGCCATCTGATCGAGCATTTTCCGATTTGTTCGCGAAAAATAATAATTATTCTTAAAAAATCACAGTGCCCGAGAACATGTGCGATCACAGTCTTCTGGAATACAAGACTATTGGCTCTTAAAAGATAGGCGTAGCAGGGATTATTGTTGATAACCATTTCATAAATGATGCTTAAGCCATATTCATAACTTTTTGATAATTTGTCGTACTCCATGCCGAACTTCCAATGCGGATAGCGCGTTGGAAATCCGCCGTAAGAGGCGATCTCTGAGAGTTGATTGTAATCGACTAATTCGAAGATCGTCGGAAAAAAATCAAGACCAGCATTGCGCGCCACTTCCTCGAGGTGCGAGACGGCATCCGCTAGTTCGCTTGGTAGTTGCGTATTGACGTACATCTCACTTCCCCTTGCCCAAAAATGTTTTAAGGGCATCCATGATGGAGTCGCGATCCTTGATCTGTGCAAGGGTTAACTTCTCGTTTTTTTCACCGAAGTGTTTTTGCAAATCCCGCAAAAATTGTCCGGATCCGTAGCGGCTTTCAACCTGGCCGTAGCAAAATAGATTGGCCTTTGTCATGATGTCCGTTTCAAGCATTTTCATGCATTCATTGGTGTCATTGCCCGACCAATTGTCGCCATCTGAAAAATGGAATAAATATATATTCCACTCATCGACTGGATAATTGTCATCGATTATTTTCATGGCGAGTCGATAGGCTGAACTGATGAGTGTGCCGCCTGATTCTCTAGTGCGATAAAATGTATTTTGATCGACTTCGCGCGCTGTTGCGTCGTGGATAATGTATCGTCTCTCAAGTCCGGTGTACTGACTTTGTAGCCACGTATCGAGCCAAAAACTTGTGAGGCGGACAATTTCTTTTTGTTCATCGCCCATGGATCCTGAAACGTCCATCATATAGACGATCACAGCATTTGCTACGGGCTCATTATAAATTTTAAAACTTCTGTACCGTTTGTCTTCCTTAATGGGGATTACAATCGGGTTTTGGGGATCGTATTTTCCCGTGGAGATGGTTCGTTTTAATGCCTCTCTGTATGTACGTTTAAAGTGCCGGAGAGACTCTGGTCCTTTGGTCACGATGCCAGTATATTTATAGTGCTTACTCTCAACATTTTTTTTACCTTTGTTTTCGATGTTTGGAAGCTCAAGCTCTTCACTTAGAAGACTTGCTAGCTCCTCGAGTGACACATCAACTTCTAAAGCGTGCTGACCCTCGCCTTCGCCAGCCTCACCTTCTCCTGGTTGCTGTTCTCCTTGCCCTACTTCTTCGCCGACGTCCCCCTGCCCTTGTCCAACGCCCCCGTCTTCCCCACTGCCAAACTGAAATCGAGGCAAGTCAATGCGTGGTAAAGGTATGCTAACGACTTTTTTTCCTTGGCGTCCTATGAGTTCGCCATTGGCAATGAAGCGTCGTAGCTCCTGCTTTATTTTTCCCCGTACGATTTTTCGGAACCGGTTGAGATCCGATTCCATGTTGTTTGGCATGACTTAGGCCTTTCCTTAGTGGCGGTCCTTGTCTTTTAGCACGTCTCCACGAGCGAAGATGCTGGCTACGAAGCCGAGTGCGTCGCTCGCGCAGATGTCACAATAGCCGTAGTTTTTGATCAGGCGATTTTTCACAACATCAATTTTTGCTTGAGCTTCTTTATCTACGACTTTGGAAACGTGGACTGTAAGTTTAATGGTGTCTTTTTGGTCTTCAAATAACTTGAGCTCCAGCGCTTTATGTAGTCGCTCGTTGCTGCGGAAATCAAAGGTCTTGCCCTCGATCGCCATGGCACCAATATAGTTCATGATCTCTCGTCTAAAGTCGTCTTTACGGTTTTCGGAAATATCGATTTTTTCCTCAATCGACCGCATAAGACGCTCGTCAGGCTCTTCAGACTGCGAAGTATATGGGTTTCGAACTTTTTCACGTTGAATGTAGGCTTTGATATTATCAATGTAATTTCCGCACAATTTGTCGATAGCGTTTTCGTCCGCAGAAATTGCTCTCTGGACTTCGTGTTTTACGATATCCTCATACTCTCGTTTTACTTCGCTCAGAAGTTCTCGGTAGCGTTTGCGCAGCTCTTCATCATTGATCAACGAGTGCCCTTTTAGCCCCGACTCCATCTCATTCAACACAATGAACGGATTAATACATCCTTTGCCCTTGTCTAACACCAGGGCAGATGAGATCTTGTCTTGAATGTATCGTGGCGAGATGCCGTCAAGGCCTTCGCGCACAGCCTCTTTTCGAAGTTCTTTGACGTTGTCTTCTGTAAATTGCTGTGTCGTTTTGCCGTTATAAAGTTTCATCTTTTGCATGAGCGTCAGATTGGCTTTTTTGGGTTCTTCTAGTCTTGTGAGGACGGCCCACATTGCAGACATTTCTAGAGTGTGTGGCGCGATGTGAACGTGTGGGACGGTATTCGCATTGAAGCTTTTTTCATAAATTTTGACTTCTTCATTGAGCTTGGTGATGTATGGCACGTCAATCTTGACGGTTCTGTCCCTGAGTGCTTCCATGAATTCATTACTTTGAAGCTTCTTGTATTCCGGTTCATTGGTGTGGCCAATGATGACTTCATCGATATCACACTGAGCGAATTTTTTTGGCTTGATTTTATGTTCTTGGCTCGCGGTCAATAAGTCGTATAAGAACGCAACATCAAGCTTCAGCACTTCTATAAATTCGATCATACCGCGATTGGCGATATTGAACTCACCGTCGAAGTTAAAAGCGCGAGGGTCAGAATCAGAGCCATACTCCGCAATTTTACGATAGTTGATATCACCAGTTAATTCTGTTGAGTCCTGATTTTTTTCATCTTTTGGTTGGAACGTACCAATGCCTATACGGTCTCGCTCGCTTAAAACGAGGCGCTGAACCGTGACATGGTTTTGAATCAACTTTTCCCAATCACCTTGGTAGTGCTTCATCAACTCCGTGTAAATATATCGACAAGCTGGTGACAAATCGCCTTCCATACGCACCTGGGTTGCTCGATCACGGTTCTTATTAATCACGGCTAACACAGCGTCGCGGCGTTCTGGAGGAATCAGGTATAAAGGGTCTTGATTCATGGGCGAGCGCATGGTGTCTTCCATTTTGAGGACTTCAGCGAGGTTGACCCATGTGTAGCTGTACATAGCGCCCTCGGGAGTCTTTGAATAAACTTCGAGTCCTTTTTTTAGTAGCCGCGCAATCGTAGATTTTGATGAACCAACAGGGCCGTGCAAAAGAATGACGCGCTTTTCAGGCCCGTAGCCTGCCGCTGCAGCCTTGATCGTGTTTACAAGTTTCATGAGATGCACGTCCAAGCCAAAAATGGCGTCGCGCCCATTTTCAACAGGGTCATCAAAAAAATTCCAATGTGTGATTTCTTTTTTATATTCGCGGAATTGGCGACTTCCGTAACCTGCGATCATGTCATACATGCGTTGAAACGCAGTTCTTGCAATCTGCGGACGCTCGATCACCATGTTCAGGTAGTCTTCAAACGATCCGTTCCAGTGGAGTTCTGCATACTGCTTGTCAAACCCACCGCCCTTAACCGTTGAAATGATTTCCTTAGCATTCATGATGGCCTCCTTTGCCAAGGCGCAAAAATACGCCTATTCCCTCATCTACTATTGTACGAGAGGCGGTGAAAGCCTGTCAAAAAAGGCATAGGCCGATTTAGGTGACTTTTGCGGTTTCTTTTGCGTGTGCCAAATATTCGTTGATGAATTCATCCAAGGCGCCATCGAGGACTGCGTCAGGGGTGTGGGACTCGTAGTCGGTGCGATGGTCTTTAATAAGCTTATAGGGATGCAAGACGTAACTTCTGATTTGATGGCCGAAAGATATGTCAGTTTTGCTATTTTCCAACGCTTGTTGGGCGGCACGGCGCTTTTCCATTTCCCGCTCAAACAGGGCAGACCTCAATAGCTTCATCGCGTTTTCACGGTTTTGGATTTGGGATCGCTGTGTTTGAGAGGCAGCGACAACTCCCGTCGGAATGTGGGTAATGCGCACGGCAGAGTCGGTTTTGTTGACGTGCTGCCCGCCAGCACCGGATGCCCGGTATGTGTCAATCTTGAGGTCGGCCGGGTTTATCTCGATTTCGATCGTATCATCGACGACCGGGGTTACAAAGACTGACGCGAAGCTTGTGTGACGGCGCGCGTTGCTGTCAAAAGGGCTTATTCGAACGAGTCTGTGGACGCCGTTTTCTGCCTTGAGCAAGCCATAAGCGAAGTCACCGGTTATCTCAATTGTAGCGTTCTTGATACCAGCCTCTTCACCAGCCAAGACATCGTGAACTTCAGCCTGCCAGCCTTTTCGTTCAGCATAACGCATGTACATCCTAAAAAGTATGCTAGCCCAGTCACAGGACTCCGTGCCGCCTGCACCAGCGTTGATGGTTAAGATGGCTGCATTCATGTCGGTGTCACCGCTTAAGAGGCTTTGAATCTCAAGCGCCTCGATTTCCTTTGCTAGACTATCGTAGATAGCGTTTGCTTCTTCCAGGTACTCGGCCTCACCAGCTTCAGCAAATTCCATGGCGGCCTCGAGGTCGCCCTCAAGCCCATCAAGCCTTTGAACGCGCGCAAGAGCGAGCTCAAGAGATTTTTTTTCTTTCAAAATAGGTGCAGATAATTTGGGGTTATTCCAGAAGTCTGGCATGCCTTCAATTTGTGCTTCGATGTCTTTTAATCGTTCGGTTTTCTGATCGAGGTCAAAGAAACCCCCGGATTCTCAGAAATTTTTCTTTAAGACTGCGGCGTGCGCTTGAGAGATCATGAAAATCCACGAAAAAACCTCAGAATGTCGGTAGCTTGGACAAAAAGCCCTTTGAGTATCAGTAGGTTACACACCCGGCAAGATTGACAGCCAAAGAAGCGGAACCGTACCATAATGGTAAGAACAAGTGAATTCCATAGGAATTTTCGGTGGTCTGAGGTTCGGCATAAATTTGACAGTGATAACCAAGTGTTAATTTGATCTCCTTGAGGCGTACGACGTGATTCTTCTTACAAAACTCGATAAGCAAAAAGTCTTAGTGCTGATCGACAACATCAAATACATCGAGTCAACGCCCGACACACTGGTGCGCTTCATCAATGGCGACATGCTGATTGTCTGCGAAACGATGGACGAAATCGCAACTCTTGTCTTCAACTTCAAACGTAAATGTTTATCTCAGGATCTAAACTCTGCGAGCGCATTTGCGCCCGTCAATGAAAGTGGAGGCCCCTCGTCATGGACTTAACCAGCTTACTCGGCGTCCCGGTAGCAGCCGGCATGATCATTGGCGGGATGCTGATGGAAGGTGGCCACTTATCGCAGCTTTGGGCTATCACCGCTATCATGATTGTATTCGGAGGGACCACCGGTGCCTTAATGATGGCTTATCCTCTGCCAGATATGATTGGATCAGTCAAAGCCCTCGGCGTATTTATTAAAAATCCGTCCGCCAATCCCACGCAAATTATGGCTGAAATCTTGGACTGTGCTCAGACTGCTCGTAAGGAATCCATTCTTGCTCTAGAGAAGAAACGAGAAACCTTATCCTATGAGCCGCTAAAAATGGCCATTGGTCTTGCGGTTGACGGAACAGCTCCGGAGATTATTCGCGATACACTTGAAACAGCTGCGCATGTAACGTTTGAAGAGGCAGAAGTCAGCGTGAAATTTTGGGAAGACTTCGGAGCTATCTGCCCCACGATCGGAATTCTCGGCGCGGTACTTGGTCTACAACACGTGATGAGCGTACTACAGCAGCCAGAAAAAATTGGCCCAGGTATCGCCGTGGCGTTCGTGGCGACGCTGTACGGTGTGGGGGCGGCAAACATTTTAGGAATTCCAATCGGGAAAAAATTAAAACGCAAGGCCATCATTGACGGCCATGCTCGGGCGATGGTGATCATTGGAGTTGAGGGTATTTTAACAGGCATGAACCCGAAAATTATTGAACAAAAGCTTTCGGTCTTCGTTCACGATCATGGTGGTGACGAAAAACATTAATGAATTACCGCTTCTGAAGCATGGAATGACGCATTCGATGGAGGCCTATGGCAGTTAAGCAAAAATGCCCTGAATTCGAAAACCACGAGCGGTGGTTGGTCTCCTATGCAGACATGGTTACCATGCTCTTCGCTCTTTTCGTGGTTCTTTATGCTCTGAAAGAAGAAGGAGCCAAATCACAAGAAGTCAAAAAAGTGGTGGCTGAGTCGGTGGCTGATGCTCTCAATATCCCGCTACCAGATATTCCTATTGATCGGAAAGTGGGGCCCACATCACAAGGGATGGGGATCTTTGATAATTTCAAAGGTGATCAAATTCGTGAGCCCTTGGTTCAGAAATATCGCGCCGCCAATCGTCCAAAGGTCATTGATCTTGAAATGAATAAGGTCAAACTTTTGATCGAGGATCGAATGTATGGTCCAAACAAGTTTCCTGAAAAAGGGGATAAGGGCCAGGAGCGAATCGTGAATATCGAGAAAACGGCCAGTGGATTTAAACTTCAACTGGCGGCCAGGCATTTTTTTGAATCCGGCGAATATCAAATGCGTAGGGGAGCTCTCAAGGAGATGGAGAAAATTGGCGAGATTTTAGTGGATCTCGGTCGACCCATCGTTGTTGAAGGGCATACAGATAATGTGCCTGCGTCAGGGGAATATTCTAACTGGGAGATTTCATCGCTGCGCGCCGCTTCTGTCGCGAAGTATCTGGTCAAAACATCCGGGTTTCCCGCAACGAAAGTCTCGATCGCTGGCTACGCAGATCTGCGGCCCATTGCTCAGAATACAACTGATGCAGGTCGTGCGATGAATCGTCGCATTGAAATTCATATAAATTATGAGCAGGACGCAGCGGCGCCAGAAGGGCAGTAGCTCCTATGCGCATCTTTCTGACAAGAGCTTGTTTTGGTCTTCTGTTGCTCTGGCCGGCCATTGAATTGTCCGCAAAAAACAATAAAAAAAAGGACGTGGAGGCTGAGGCCCCTAAAGATTTTGCAAAGTTAAGTTTTAAAGACATTCTTGATCGGTATGTTTTTATTGCAGACTTCAACCAAAAGCCGGCCGAAAGGTCCATATCGAAAGAAGTTTTCTGGAAGTATCCTTTTAAACTCTCACCGGTGACGTTTGACTTAGACTTTGAAAGTGTAGACCTGAAAGCAATGATTTTTCAGGTCAAAGGTAGCGGCTCGCGCATCGAAGCTATGAATATTGGCCGCGTTGCCTTTATGGATGGGAAATATCAAAAAGCCCATCAAGTATGGCTAGCGGGTAGAGAGGACATCAAAGATGACCCCAAAACTAATAAGGTCTTTGAGTTTTACTTAGGTGTGAATGCCTTGGCCGCGTACCGCGAAAAGATTCTTGCGGTGAAGGGTGATTTCAATGACCCAGAGGTTCAGGCGTACGCTAAACGAGTAGCGTATTTTTTTGCTTCGACGTTTATTCAAAAACGAGATGTGCTTGACCCGCGTATTGATCAATACGCACCCTGGGGTTTATACAATCTTGCTGTGATCTATTATCGATTTGATCGGATGCCCAGCGTTTACGGCGCTGCTCAGGAAGGGTTGGCCGCTCTACTTAAACTAGGCCAAACCGCCCATCGAGCTGAGTTTCGTCAGCTTCTCGCAGAGGCGCACATTCGCAACCAAGACCTGATTAGCGCGATTCAAGAATTAGACACCGCGATAAGGCAGGATCCAAGTCCGATTCAGGCCACCAGGATGTTTAATCGTGCAGCCGACATCTACTATGATCTAAACAATTACGAACTTGCAGAAGATTTCTATGCCATGGCAAGCGCCATTGACAGAGAAAGGCTTGTCTATAATCCAGGTCAGGCATTTTTGAGGGCTGAGAGTATTTTCTGGCTTGGTCGATTTAAGGACGTGGAAAAAATCCTACGTGGGGCTGTCGAGTTTGCTTCAAAAGCAAATGCAAGAGAGAGTGAGGGATATGCAAGAAATATCCCTTGGGCGTGGCTACGTATTGCAGACACGATTTTAGCGAGGGCTTCGCTTGAAAATCCGGAGTCAAAAAAAGCGCAATTAGATAAGGCACGACTCGCTTACTTTAAGGTAGAGACGGAGTTTCCCAAAACCGAAGCAGCGCAAATAGCAAGCATTCGTGGCGCTTGCATGGAATTGCCCAGCTATCAAGGCAATAACGTTAAACACGCCAGGGCTTATCTGGAGGAAATTAAAGCCAAAGCGGATATCCCAGAAGTGCTTATGGAGCTTGTTTGGGCATGTAACGCAGCTAGTTACAGTGATCGTGACAAGAACGATGTCATGGTGGCAAAAATTAAGGATTTTGCAGACAAATATCCTCGCAGTCGATTTTTGGAGCCCATGTTGCCGCCCGTTCGGGATGTGCAAGCATCCAAAATTGATGAATACTTTGCAAAAAAACAGTGGGAGAACGCTATTGATTTTTTTGAAGAAAAAAAATCAGCGTTATTCCAAAAAATTCCAGATCACACAGCAGCAAGTCTATGGACGGCTTACGTGTCCACAAACCAAAGCGCAAAAGCTATGCCGTTTTCCAAGTTAAGGCCTAAGAGCACTTCCACGGATCTTGAAGCTCTGCGACAGGCGGCCTTCTTGTTTGAGGCTACGTCGGAAAAGGGGGGATCCACCTTAACTAAAGATCGCAGTTTGCTTAATACCCAGCTCATCAAGCGCGACTGGAAGCCGAAGCCTGGACAGGAAGAGATGGACTATCTTGCGCGGGTGATGACTACGAAAGACGTGGCGCAGGCTTATCCGTGGATTTTGAATATTCAGGATGCATGGACCAAGACGGACGAAGATTCGATTTGCACTACACTTTTCCCTCTGCTCTCCAGGATAAACTCGGATAAAAAGGCCAATGTTTTGGGTAGAGCGGCTGTTTATAAGCGAGTCCTTAATCTGTCTGACGAAAAAGTGCAGGGAATTCTGAGCAAGGACAAGTCATGCTTTCAGTCATGGTTAGATTTAGAAGCGAAAATTCTGACGTCTGCGGATTTAAAGAAAAAATACGATAAACGCGCGGAGTGGAAACTCGAGGGCCCTTGGCTTGAGAGAGTTTGGGCGTGGTCGGAGGATCTCAACGCAAAAAAAACGCGACAAGACGCCATTCCGATTTGGCAAAGGATCTCTGAAAAAGCTCCGCATGATAGTTTTGAATGGCGGATGGCAAAAACTAGGCTCGATCCAAACAAGACGGAATTCGAATCCTTGTGGAAATAGGCGGCAATCTTATCGTCTTTAATGCGGACTTATCCGCCAGTCAGCGTCATCATTGACGCAAGTGTGGCCTTAGCGTGATCTAGATTTTTACAGTCTTGAGAGAACCACTTAGTGAGATCGATCGTGTCTATTTTTCCTCGAATGAGGCCCCGACAGATCGGCGCAGCTATCATCTGGGCTAGATTTCGCGCGAGCTCGTGCGAGGTTACGCCGTCTAGATGCGTGAACTTTTTAGGTATCGACCTAAGTCGTATCTGCTGCGGTTTTCGTGTTTGCCAATTTTTCGAAATCCAATTTTCTAGGTTGAGTGCAGACTGAGCAATGTTGCGCCTTTGGCGCATTTGCCCAATCAGCCTGCGACCGCGGGACGATAACACATAGGCTTCAAGCTGACGGCGATCGTGCAGTGGCATTTTCGGGTTAAGAATCTTGTTCGCAATATATCCGAATGTGTATTTGAGACATTGCACGGTGAATAGTTGGTCCTGGTTTTCGTAGTTTTCAGTTATTTGACTGATGGACCCAAAAAGCATTTGGCCTGAAGCAGCCGCCATGTTGTTTATGGATATTTCTGGCATGTAGATAAATCGACCCGTGTATTCTACGGCAAAGCCATCGATGCTAGCTCTTGTTAAAAGGGTGTCGCGGGCACCCGGATTCATGTTGTTTAGTTCAGAGTCCAGATTTTCATGGATTGCGCTAAAGCGGTCCAGCGTTTCTGCGCTGACGTTCATTTTGAAAAATTGAAGTAATTGCTTTTGGAGATGCCGTAGGTGGTAGTCTAAGTCGAGAACTTCATCCGTGTAGGCGTCGTCGTCGTCATAGTCCAGCGCATCAATTTCATGGGTCATATCGTCTGGTGCGATGGAATCTTCCAGATATCTGACAGCTCCTATGCGGCGCATCTCTTCCCAGAGTGAGTGAGAATGCCACTTCATCCATGGCGGAGAATTTATAACGCAGAACGTTGTCTTGTCTAAGGATAAGTATTCGTCCTTTCGATGAAGTTTATTCGGCTTTATCGCAAAAAAGAATTTGTCTAAATTGGCAAATATTCGCAACGGGACCATTGGATTGGCCGTGCTTTTAGATTGGATGGCTTTTGGCAAATGATTGTCGGCAAGATGGAATTCGCCAATCATACAGAGAATGCGGGCAGTAGGATTTTCTACTGATAGGTTTTGAATGATGGTGGCAGCGTGGGCGTCACGCTTTGACAGGTTATCTTTACCGCCATTGGCAGTGTTTAGTCCAACGACCTTAATGCCGTGAAATTTGCAATATTCCAAGACAGGTCTAAAATTCGTCCAAGGAAATCCCCACGTCCGGTCGTAGTCGACAGATTCAAGCAGATCTTGATCTGAAGTTTTACCGTTCATCCAAGAATCGATAATCACCTGGTCTTTGGATCTGAACATCTCAAGTGCCACGATGGTGGGCGCATGGTCAGGCCTATTTTGATACATGCGAAGGATGCGTAAAAACGCTCTCTGACTTTGTTTATGGCTGTGGAAGTCGCCAAACAATATAACTTTATGACGATCAATGGCTTCTAGGACTTTGCGGGCAGGAATGGACGTGAACTCATGGGGTAGACTGGCTTCGAATTCTTTTTGATATTTGAGTATAGATGCGCTGCCATTTCCAATGTTTTCCCGCGCATCATTCAGCGCGCGATCATACATGGATCGCTGAAGATCAATTAATTGTTGAAGGGCGGATGCAGCCAATCTGACGTCCTCATTTCAAGGCGCACCGTTTTAACGCAAGGCACTGGTATCAACAGCTCTGACTTCGACATGTCTCTATTATTAATGCTAGCAGTGCTCGGATGTGACCCTAGTAGGCAATTGCTGCCCTGTTGCTTTGTCATGGCCCGTTCATGGGGCAAAGTTGGCAGTTTTAAGCGACATGGGGCGTCCGAAAATAGTCCGTTGACGTTCCAGAATCCGGACAGGACGTCGAGTTGCACATCTTACTGCCAAGGCTAAGTGTCTATAATTGCAATGAGAGTAACTCGTGCCGCCATTGGCACATCCGTTGCTTTGAGGGCTTCATACCTTGGAACTTAATCAAGATGAGGCATGATCATGCAGGCAACATGTGCAATAGAGAAAACTTTAAGATACGTAGCGCAGCACTACATGGAAAAGATTTCTACCGATGACTTGGAGTACGCTTCCGGTGTTTCGAGATTTGCTTTAGCGAGGATGTTTCATAAAAGGTTTGGCGTGCCACCCCTAAGGTGGGTCTGGATGTTTCGTCTCGCAGTTGCTGCGAGGCTTTTGGTCGTTAGAAAGTACATGTCATGCGGTGACGTGGCGTTCGCTTGCGGATTTGAGACCCCTGCGCATTTTTGCCGCATGTTTCGTGCAAGTCGTGGTCTTTCGCCAGGACGATACCGTCAATTGAGGCCTCAAATGGCGCGGCCTTCGGACGTTCTTTCCGAGAGTTTTCAATTAAATCAATACAATGAATCCGCTCATTTTTGAGCAAAAAGTCTCACTGCAGCAACGGCCCTCTGCCATCCCTCTTTGACGGTTCCTATGCGGATTTGCTCGGTGGGGTCTTTTGTAGGCGTAAAAACCCTATCCGCAGAGCGTGCTGCTGCGAGCTCTGATAAATTTCCGTACACACCTAGGCCGAGTCCGGCAAAAAGCGCAGCGCCAATGGCTGTGGATTCGATATCGCGCGGTCTATCGACGGCGACTCCTATGAGATTAGACTGCAATTGCAGCAGAAAGTTATTCGCCGCAGCACCGCCGTCGGCGCGTAAAACCAGCAAGTCAGCACCTAGCAGATCTTTCATGGCTAACGTTAAATCTGTTACTTGCAGCGCAATCCCCTCCAGTGTTGCTCGAATCAGGTCGTTTTTCGTGGTGCCACGATGCATGCCTAAAATGGCTCCGCGAGCGTTTGGATCCCACCAAGGGGCGCTTAGTCCAGCTAAGGCAGGTACAAAATACAATTCTGGAGCGGCGCGGCCCAAAGGGGCAAGTGCTTCCGAGTCTTTCGAGTTTTGTAAAAAATTAAATTGATCACGGATAAACTGCACGGCGGCGCCAGCAATAAACGAAGAGCCTTCAAGAGCATAGGTAAGTTTACCGTTTAAATTCCAGGCGACTGTGGTCAAAAGACCCTTATCAGGATTTCTTGGTTGATCTCCCGTATTCAGCAGAAGAAAGGCTCCAGTACCGAAGGTACACTTGGCCTCGCCGACTTTAAAGCATGCTTGGCCCGCGAGGGCTGCTTGTTGATCGCCGAGAATGCCTGAGACGGGTATGCCGTCTGGTAGTACATCATTATTTTTAGTCACGCCGAACAAACCAGCGCTGGCTTTGATTTCGGGAAGAGCAGATTCAGGGATGGAGTTAAATAATGACAGCAGCTCTTTATCCCAGGAATTGGTGTGGATATTAAAGAGCATCGTTCGGCTCGCGTTACTTGACTCTGTCACGTGTGCGATCCCACCGGTTAATTTGTGTGTGAGCCAACAGTCAATGGTTCCGATGCATGCTTGCCCGGACACGAGAGCAGGTCTAATGGTGGGGTTATGACTAAGTAACCAGGAAATTTTTGATCCACTGAAGTAGGGGTCTAGTACTAAGCCGGTTTTATTGCGGATGAGTTGCTCATGACCTGCCTTCTTGAGATCCTCACAAATACTTGTACTTCGTCGACATTGCCAGACGATGGCCTTGCATAGAGGGGCTGATGTCTTGCGATCAAAAACACAGATCGTCTCTCGTTGGTTTGAGATGCCAATGCCAGCGATGCGGGCCATGGCTTTGGAGCCCCCGAGTGATTCCGCAGCTTTCACCATGGCCGAGCAGACGGACTGCCAGATTTCATTAAGATCATGTTCCACCCAACCAGGCGAGGGGAAGTGCTGGGGGTAATCAACAGTGGCCTTCGCCACAACCTTGGGTGAAGCTGGCGTTGAAATGTCGAGAAAGAGCGCGGTGCTTCCCGTAGTACCTTGGTCGATCGATAAAATCAGATCTTTTGGCATAAAACATCTCCCCGTGGCCACATCTTTGCTAACAGTTAAGGAGCCTTAGGCCTGAAATGGTAACACATGACAAGTTAACTTGACCAGACTTTGGGGGTTGCCTATAGTCTCGCCTAATTATTTGCTAAGCCCGCTAACTAACGGGGTTTTTTCTACTATGACGCGCATTATTTTTATGGGTTCTCCGGCAGAAGTGGTGAAGCCGCTCAAGTTCATCTGTGAGCAAGGAGCATCCATAGGCCTTGAGTTGGTTGCCGTTGTCAGCCAGCCAGCTCGCCCTGTGGGCCGCGGCGCCAAAGTGGCAGATCCTCCGGTGGCAGAATTTGCAAAAAACAATCGAATTAAATGTCTTCAGCCTGAATCTTCCAAGTCGCAAGAGTTTTTAGAGGAAATGCGCAGCCTTCGACCGGATGTGGTTGTGACGGCTGCCTATGGTCAGATTTTATCAGACGAGTTTTTAAAAATTCCAAAGATTGCGACAATCAACATTCACCCGAGCTTGCTACCAGCTTATCGCGGCGCCACACCTGTCCCTGCGGCGCTTCTTGATGGTCTAACGCTTTCAGGGGTCACGATTTTATTTACGATCAAACAGCTCGACGCCGGAAATATTATTTCGCAAAAGCCGTTTCAAATTAGTCCTAACGAGACCTGTGGTGAATTAACGGAGAGACTGTTTGCAGAAAGTGGACCGATGCTTCTAAATGCGCTCGAGCGTCTCGCGCAAGATCCTTCATTTAAAGGACTTCCGCAAGATCACGGCAAGGCTACGTTTTGTCGAAAAATTGATAAAGACATGGGTGCTGTCAATTGGGAATCTGACGCAAAATCTGTGATCGACCGTTTTCGGGCGTTTCAACCTTGGCCAGGCTCGTTTACGATACTGGGAGATCGAAGAATTTCTCTCACCCAGATGACTCTTGATAATGCCAATGCATTGGATGAAACACCAGGAAGTGTGACTTTTGACAAGGCTTCAAAATGCATCCGAGTTTCTTGTAGAACGGGACTTGTCGCGGTCCACAAGCTAAAACCAGCTGGTGGTAAGGAAATGGATGCCGTATCGTTTTGGAATGGTCTCAAGGATCGCTCGGCTGTGGTGTTTGGTGCCTAGGGGGTTGTAGGAGATTGCGGTTCAACATGAGCAAAAAGATGCGTATCGCAGTTGGAGTTTCGGGTGGTGGGCGTTCACTAGCGAACCTCATTCAACACGAATCAAAACATCCCTATAGCGTGGCATTTATTTTTAGTTCAAGTGAGTCAGCAAAAGCAAACGCGGTAGCCCAGGCTGCCAATCGGCCATTGCTCGTACTCGATTTTTCTAGGAAAAATTTTGAGCAAGCAAAATCCACACTCTATGAATCACTCGAGGCCCACAGCATTGATTTAGTAGTTTTGGCCGGATTTATGCGTCTTCTTCCGGTTGACAGCCGTTGGCAAAATAAAATCATTAATATTCATCCTGCTTTATTGCCAAACTACGGTGGCAGGGGCATGCATGGACATTTTGTCCACGAGGCTGTTATAGCTGCTCAAGAGGTAGAATCTGGGGCAACCGTGCATTTTGTAAACGAGAACTATGACGAGGGATCACTCATTTCCCAATCGAAAGTTCATATTGCTCAAGGCGAATCAGCAGAATCTCTGGCCGCGAAAGTATTTAAGGCTGAGTGCGGGCTTCTTCCCTGGACGCTCTCTCAGATGGCTGCGGGTTGTCTGCCGGCCAAAGACGTGGTTTTATTTGACCAGGGGAGGGACTTTCATTGAATGCCTCAATAAATCAACATCGCGATCTTTTCAGTCATGTGTATTCGGACTTTGTTTCAAAGGCTTGGCCCGATATTAATTCTAGATTGCACAGGGCTATCATTTACTGTTTGCAGGGCGAGGGTAAGCGCGTTCGAGGTCTCCTGAGTATGATGGTTTGCGCGGCCTATGGCCGAGACCCGCGTCATGCTGTTTCCGCGGCTGTTGCTGTCGAAATGCTGCACGCTTATAGCTTAGCTCATGACGATCTGCCCTGTATGGATGACGATAGTTATAGGCGGGGTCGTCCTTCACTTCATAAGGCCTTTGATGAGGCAACCGCTTTGCTCGCTGGAGACGCCATCTTGACCGATGCCATGCGAGTTTTATCTGACGAATCATTTTTTCCAGATTCGGCGTTGGTTTCAGTGTCGCAGCGGTTAAAAATGATCCGAGAACTCGCTTTGGCTGCCGGTGGCCACGGAATGGTTTACGGACAAGACTTCGATCTTTTCTGGACAGGCAAGGAGCACTACAGTGATGAAGTCTTGGAATTGATCCATCGGCATAAAACCGGTGCATTAATTGGCGCAGCTTGCGCCATGGGTGCTCTGAGCGGTGGAGCCTCCGATGCCGACGCACGAATTTGGCGAGAGATAGGCACGCTCATTGGCGTTGCATTTCAGGCCATTGATGACACGCTGGATTCTGAGGCCGAAATGGGGAAAACCCCTGGTAAAGATAAGATTCAGAAAAAATTGACTTATATGTCGCTTAATAGCGCGTCTGAGATCCACGATATTGCAAAAAGACTGACCGACAAGGCAATTCATTTAATTCCTGGCAATGTGTCGGCAAATGAATTAATTCAATTCACAAGGGAGCTGGTTTTTCGCCGGCGATAATTTAACTGATTAAGGATGGCGCAGTATGAACTTGTCAGAAATGAAGATAGCCGCCTCTCCCGAAAATGGCTGGAAGCTAACCCAAGATAATTATTCACATTCAATTCTGCAATTTCGCGATAGGCAGGCTGGTGTCAGCGTGGTCTACGACCCTGACCGTGATATTTATTCATACAATGCTTACTGTATCGAGGCTAAGCTTCTCACGGAGCTTTTTACTTGCGAGTATGATTTTCTCGAAGATGCGTTAACAGTCATAAACGATGAATTTGGACAGTGGGAATTAGTGGATCTTTCTGCGAAGTCTGGGTGTGGTTCATGCGTTGCAAAATGAATGTTTTAAAGTGTATATGCTGGTTGCCGTCTGTCATGTTGATGGCGACTTCTGCCTGGGGTGATATTCTTGTTCCTGCCAAAATCGAAGAGCAGAGCCCGCGAGAAGATCTTCGCAAGCGAGTCTTCTCTGAAAGCCTGAAGCAACGCGAGTGTAAGATTCTTTCAAAAAATCCAGGCGGCACCGTTGATGCCGATAGTTCATTGACCGCTGCATTACAAACGCTTTTGAAGGGTCTTAACTCTAGTGATGCCAAGGTATTATTGCCCTTATTTCATCCACAGCTAAAGGTTAAGCCTGCCCAGGTTGCAGTAGCCTTGACTTCAATCAGTCGGATTTCCGGAGGTCAAAGCGAGGCCACATTGTTTCGCGTCTATGGTCTCAATAACCCTAGCGGAGAAACAGACGGCATCGTCTGCACGGAAGATGGGCTCATGTTGTACCCTTTGTACGGACATCCGCTGCAGGCGGGAGTGTGGGTTCAAGTGCAAGGGCGTGACGAAGTTGCGCGTGTTTTTGCAATTTTGATCCCAACTAAAGACAAGTGGCAAATTGGGGCGTGGCATGTGCAGCAGTGGACCCATGCAGGAAAAGACTTTGCGCAGTGGCGTGCTCAGGGGCAAGAACTATCATCCAAAAAAGAAAACGTCGCAGCATGGGTTTATTATGATTTAGCGGAAAAGTTGCTTGATGGTGGAAAATTCATGGCGTTTCCCGTCGCCAAAGACGTGGTTGCAGAACAGGCGCCGCTTCTTGCAGGCAAATCTTTGCAAGAGACTTTGAATAAAAAACTGTCCAGCGATAAAGTGGTCTATGCATCTAGCTTGTTTTCTAGAAAAGGCGCTTCAATCTTGATTAGGTTTGGAATTGAGGCAGAGTGGTCGGCAAATGCGATTAAGGAACATTGCAGAGCCAGATTCAAGCAACTCTCAGCCGAACCTTGGATGCAGTCGATTGCAGGAATTAGATGTGACTACGTGACGCCGCGCGAGTCGCCAACGAAAGAGGGCGCACTCGGTGGAATATTTGTAGACCAGACTACGGTTGGCGTTCGTTAAGACCAGGCTGCATGACTCATTTTTTTAGGACCAATTTGCGCTGATGGCTGCCCAGGCGCTGAGTAACCATCCCACAATCAGTAGCGTACCTCCAATGGGAGTGATGGCTCCAAACCATCTCGCACCGGTAAAAACTAGCAGGTAAAGGCTTCCGGAAAACACTATCGCCCCCACGGTGATGGACCCTGCTCCAAATTTCAATGCTAGGTGATCGATCCTCGTCATGAGTAATGCGACTGCGAGCAGTCCAATGCTTTGCATCGTTAAGTATTTACAGGCAGTTTCATAAATGGCGCTATCTTCCGGGGTTAGCCTGCCTTTGAGAGCGTGCGCACCAAAAGCTCCAAGGCCTACAGCGATAGCGGAAAGTACTGATCCGGCCGAAAAAAACCAGGTCCACATGTTAGACCTCCTGATGAATGTGGTGTGTCAGACTATTTTTTCTCTGTGCCCGGAACCGCCTGAGGTGCCACTTGCGGATTGCCCGGCGCGGTCGCCGCTGCGCCCGGCTCCTTGCCAGGTTCTTTTGCGACTTCTTTTGCGGCTTCTTGATTCAGAGGGGTTGCAGCGGAAGCCGTTGGCATTCCTTTGCAGTCCTGAAATTCCTTGCGCAAGCTCTCGTTAAGTTCTTTTAATATATCGTATTCTTTGGCGCTTTTAACTCTGGCGAAGTACTCGGTTAACTCCACGCTCTTATCTGGATTCATAGTTTCAAGAATTGTCGTCACCTGTTTCTGTTTTAATTTCTTAAACAGAATTACCGTCAAGTCTTTATCTAATTTCTCAAATGCTGGCGCAGCCTTCTTCGGGTCCATCTTGTCAAAAAGCTCCGCTATCTTGTCGACTCGCTCGCCTTTTAGGTCTTTTTCTTGCTGCAGTGTTTTGGCAATAAATTTCCGCTCTTCCTCAAGTTTGCCTAACTTGTCGTCAATGCTTTTTTCTAGAGATTTGAGTTGCTCTTCTCTTTGTGCCAGTTGTGTCGTGCGTTCCGCGATCTGCCGCTCCTTGCGCTCCGCCATATCCATATACTTCCCAACATCTTCTTTTTTGCTCTTTTTTGCGCTAAGTTTTGGCAGCTCAAACAAGTCGGATAGAAAGCTACGGCGCTTTGCCGTTTCTGATTTCTCTTTATCGTCCGCATCGTCGGCTAGTTTTTCATCGGCTGGTTTGGCTACGTCACCGGCTTTTTTTTCGCCATCTTGACTCTCTGAGCCCTTGGTTTTATCGGCAGTAGTTTCCGCAAAAACAGCTAAATCGCCAAACTTGATCCAACCTTGGTGGAGCGCAAGTGCCATGCAAACCAACAAGACTTTAGCTGTTAGAATCGATTTCATTAAAGAATGCTGAGTCATTGCTTCGCTCCTATTTCTAGCGATAAAACTTACGCAGAGCGTGCTCATCAAGAGCTTTTTGTTCGCGTCGGCCCATTTCCTGATTGAACTCAAATTTATATTTTGACTGCAGCGTCTTGATCGCCTCGAGGTCCCGGTGTGCCTTGCTCATGACGTCTAGCTGTTTTTTCTCCTCGCGTTCAAGGTCGATGACCTCTTGGTACAGCTTCATCCACATAGTTTTCACGCTATCAAGGCCTATTTCGAGTGCCTCAAGCATGAGCCGTTCCGCGGTGCCGCGCTCTTCGTTAAGCCTAGTGACGCCGGCCATATACTCTTTTTGGGTTGTTCGCATGGCGGCGACCGTTTCAATACGTTTTTTTTGTATGGCGTCAAACTGTTCTCGTTCCGTGTCAAACTTTTCCTTGCGGATTTCGATGACGGGTTCAAGTCTATGTGCTTTTTTTTCAAGAGGGTGCATGTAAGTCTACCTTTTAGCTCTCGGGCTCTTCATTTGGGTCAAAACGATTTTGATTGCGAATGATCGATGCTAGGCGCTCCATGGACTGCTCGTAGCTCGAAAGTTCGTTGCGGTCCTGTTTAAGAAAGCGATCAATTGACGGCATGAGTCTTATCGCGGCATCAAGAGTAGGATTTGTCCCGGCTTGATAACTACCGATTTGCACGTAATCAAAATTTTCTTGATAGGTTCCGACGAGCGTTTTTATATAGCTTGCAGCGTCCAAGTGTTCGCGTTCCACGATGTCGTGCATCACCCGGCTTGTTGAGTTTGTGATGTCGATAGCTGGGAAGTGATGACGTGCGGCGAGGGTGCGCGATAAGACCACATGGCCGTCCAGGATACCGCGCGCTGCATCGGCGATAGGCTCATTAAAGTCATCACCATCCACCAAAACTGTGTAAAGACCAGAGATGGATCCTTTTGCTTGTGGGCCGCATCGCTCTAATAGCTTTGGAAGCATTGAGAAAACGGATGGTGGATAGCCCTTCGTTGTGGGGGGCTCACCTACGGCAAGTCCGATTTCTCGCTGGGCCATGGCCACACGGGTCAGTGAGTCCATCATCAGGAGTACTTTTTTGTCTCTAGCAGCAAAATGCTCTGCGATCGCAGTGACCACCCTTGCGGCTCTAATTCTTAGAAGAGGAGATTGATCACCTGTCACAACCACGACGATACTTCGAGCTAGGCCCTCAGGTCCAAGATCTCTTTCAATAAATTCCCGTACCTCGCGACCACGCTCGCCGATTAACCCGATCACGTTAACATCCGCATCTGATCCTTTGGCGATCATACCAAGCATGACTGATTTACCGACGCCAGATCCTGCCATGATCCCGATCCTTTGACCCTCGCCGAATGTTAGCAGTCCGTCTATAGTTCTGATGCCCAAGCTAAAAGGTGTAGTCACGCGTTTTCTAGTCATTGGATTAGGGGCGTCGCGTTCCAGTAGCGCCTGTTCAGCAAGTGGGTGTTCTGAAATCGCAGCTCCAAAAAGTGGCTGCATCATCGGGTCAATAACTCGGCCAAGGAGATGATCCCCCACGGCGATATGGTTGAGGATCTTCATTCCCTTGACTGGGCTTCCTGGTGAAACACCTTGGACTGATGAATATGGTATTAAAAGTGCTCGTTCATTTTTGAATCCAGCCACCTCAGCCAAGATATAACCGGCCGGAACGGGGGCCCCGATAGAAACGATGCTACCGATGGGTGTGTTCGGCAGTACAGCTTCAATCACAGTGCCGACAATGTCACACACGCGGCCCTGAGGATCCCAATCAATAGCTGACATAGCTCCTTTAAGTGAGCTTCGATCGAAATTTCGAATGATAGATCCTGCGGTCATGTGTCCTCTGGTTCACGATAAAAAGAATTAGCTCACTTTTTTCTCATCGAAAAGATTGATGTCAGCTTTCTCAAGAAGCTGCTGCACCAGCTTTTTCGCACTCACGTCAACAACCGTTAAGGCACTTTCCACCCTAAATTCACCGGGGTTGATACTTGGGTCTTTGACCAGATGCTGATTGAGGTCTCCGATGCCCAGATCGTGAACTCGCTGCCAAGTTTCTGGGTGCATTCGAACCTTAAATTCGTTGGGTGAAATTGTATCTTTAATGACGCGTTGTATCATGGTGGCATAAGCTTCAGGCTTAATGCTGAATTCACGACCGAGAAGCGCTTCGCCTATAGCCTGGCTTAACTCGTAGAAATTTTTTTGCACGTTATCCAGGACTAGAGATTTTAGACCCTCAAATTCGCTGATGATCTCTTCTACTTTGCTAAAGACTTGCGCGGCCTTTTTTTGACCGCTTATCAAACCTTTTTCTTCGCCTTCCCGAAAGCCATTTTGAAATCCTTCAGAGCGTGCGCTAGATTTTAATTCCTCAAGGATTTGCTCATTTTGCTTTGCGATATTTTGCTGTGTCTTCCATGTTTCGATGGCTCGATCCTCTGCTGCAACGGGCTCAGATTCGCTTCCTGTAGGTAGCGGGGTGAATGTGCTAAGGGAGTCCTGCGCATTTGTACGCAGCTTACTCGCTGCGCTTTCGCTTTGCGGCTGGTTTGTGAAGGCTTTGTCGATTGCTGTCGCCATATCGCCCTCTGACATCGACTTTATTTTGCCATCCGCGTCAGCAGCGCTGACCTCGTCAGGTGAAATCGCGTGCGCACTCATGGTAGCAACCTGGGTGCTGGGGACATTTTTTTCTAACTGCGTCGCAATAATATCTTCATTGTGGATCACCGCATCGTTTGATGGACGGTCGCCCGGTGTTCTCATGGGCATGCGAGTACGCGCAGCTTCCGCAAAATCGATATTCTCGTCTTCGTCTTCGTCGTCGAGACCGCGATTACGGCGTTTGCTATTGAGACGCTCATTATGCCAATCTTGGGTGAAGTCAGCAGGGAATATAACGCCAAGGCGTGGTTTATTGAGGTCGGCAACTGGAGTATTGAGTGATTCGTGTTGTTTGATGACAGCGGTGAGCTGTTGTGGTTCATGAAATCTCGAATGAATAATGCTACGGTCCGGATTGTCAAATGTCACCAGAGGATGTGTGCAAATTTCTTCGAAATTAAAATCTACAAGGCTTACCGCAGTTAGGATGCGGCTTCCTTTCTTGATGAATCGCCCCTGTTTCTTCGGGCCGTCTGTATTAATAGCCATGACAAACCTCTTTATTAACTGGCGCTTTGATGCGGATTTAGAAGCATGCGAATGGCTTCAGTTGTTCGCTTTGGTTCGTTTTTGGCTAGATACATAATTTGCTCTTTCGGCGTTAGTTTCTCGAAGGGGACATCCTCTTTAACTTGGATACTATTGCCAGTTCCAATATCTAGTTCAGGGCGATACTCCTCGGCGAGAGTCTGTTCGGCCCGGCGCTCAGGATCATACGACAGCCATCTGAAATACGGTCTGACGACAAACATAAAGAAAAGAACAAGAGAAAAAGCGACCGCGCTTGAAAGGGCTAAAGTAGAAATATACTCGCGGTTTTCCTTCTTGACGTCATTAATGACTTGGGCTTGAATTGGATCCATTTGGAACATCATATTTGTGACGGTGACTTCATCGCGCCCTTGCTGGTAACCAATGGCTTTACGCACAATATCTTCGATTTGTTTCATCTCTTCAGCAGTGCGGGGTTCGAAAACTGGCTTAGATCCGTCCAGAGGGAACTCCTGCTTTCCGTCCACCAAAACGGCTGCACTAATGCGCTTAATATTTCCAACGGGGAGTGTCTTTTTTGCAATTGTTTTGGAGACGTCGTAGTTAATTAATTCGCTGTCTTGTTTGTTCTGCGATTTCGACCCGCCTGCCTGCACTTGCTCTTGCTCACCTGGCACGTTGGACTTGCTCCCTGGGATGCCTGTTGGATTAAGGCCGCTTCCCTCCATGGAAGAGCCTTGTGTGTTTTTTGACACGACGGCGACTTTCTCCGGATCTACTTCACTGATTGTCTGCTCTTCCTGTGTGAAATCGACGGATGCGTCAACCTTAGCTTCAACCCTATCTGAACCGGCGATTCGTCCCACGAGTCCGCGGATTTTTGTTTCCAAGTCCTTCTCGACGGATTGCTTGTATGTCTGCATCTCCTTTGTCATTTTTGATGTGAACTCTTCGCTTTCAATTTTGGTGAGCATTTGACCTTCGTGGTCAATGATGGTCACATTATTGGGCTTTAAACCTTCTACTGAGCGGCAAACGAGATGTTGGATGCCTTTGATTTGGCGTTCATTCAATTGGGCGCCGCGTTTTGTTTTAATATAGATCGCAGCCGTTGGCTCTTTTTGCTCTTCCACAAACAAGCTTTGCTTTGGATTGACAATATGGACCCGGGCCGACGAAATCCCATCAATGGACGTGATGGTACGGGAAATCTCGCCCTGAATGGCGCGAAGCTTATGAATATTTTGTTCAAATTCCGTACGTGTGAAGTCTTGGCTATCGAATTTTTCCCATCCCACAATACCGTGGCTCGGCAGACCTTCTTGGGCTAGCTGCATCCTTAGTTGCGCGGCGCGTTCAGTCGGAACCTTAATGCCTTTGGAGTCCACCTCATAGTCTGCGACATTGAGGCGCTTAAATTCGCTCAAAATAGCTTGCGTGTCCTCGCTTGAGACGTCTTTAAAAATGTACTCATATGGGCTGGTGTTTTTCGCGAAAAATATCCCGATCATTCCAGCGGCCACAACGGCGATGAGTCCTGAAAGGGTTAGTTTTCGCGCTAATGTCAGGCCGTCCCAAAAAGTCTTAATTTGGACTGCGAATTTCTTAATAAAATCTGAGAAGTTATTCACACGGTTCTCCTGGTGTCACGGGGGATGAAGACGTCCTAATAGCTACTAAACCTGCATGCGCATGACTTCTTGATAGGCCTCGAGAGCTCTATTCCTTAGTTGAACCATGAGATTAAACGTGATTTCAGCTTGCGTAGTGGCGAGCATGGTTTCATGCAGGTTCTCACTTTTTCCGGAAGAGAGCTCCATGGCCATGGTGTCCGCTTTTTTTTGCATTTCATTAACCTCAGACAGGCCAGACTTTAGGTGTTCCATAAAAGAAGACCCACCTTGGGACGTCTCTGACGTTGTGAAGCTCGTGCGTTTTTTTGTTTCCGCCTGAATCTCGCGCATTTGTGCGAGAACTTCTTGTGCCGCACTTTTCGCAGTAGAGATACTCATGCTTAACACCCCCTAGTAAAAACGCTTATCGACCAATCTCTAATGTCTTCATGGCCATTTGTTTTGCTTCGTTAACTGCGGTGGCATTTGCCTCATAGGCGCGTGTGGCCGTAAGCATATTGACCATCTCAGTCATAACTTGAATATTTGGCATTGCGACATAACCGTCTGCGTCTGCATCGGCATGGGTTGGGTCATAGACCATGCGTGGTTCTTTAGTGTCCTGATGAATGTCGACAACTTGGACTTTACTTAACTGGGCGCCATTGGTGCCGTTTAGAAAGTCTTCGAATGGAGAGCCCGTAGGCGTTGCGCTAAATACGACGTCTCTACGTCGATATGGTCCGCCTTCTTCGGTTCGCGTCGTGTTGGCATTTGCCAAGTTTGCGCTTAGCGTGTTCATGCGGAGGCGATTGGCGCTCAGACCAGAACTGCTAATAGACATTGACTTAAAGAATCCCATAATCAGCGGCCTCCATTGATGGCATATTTTAACGTGCCAATTTTACGATTCAATGTTTCGACAGCAGTTCTGAACAGAATCTGGTTTTGCGCCAGTTGGGCCATTTCTGTGTCCATGTCCACCGTGTTGCCATCTTGGTCGACTGATTCCGTCGGGCGGACGTAAACGTCAGGCTTCATGGAACCATCAGCTTGAGTGAAGTTGTTTTTTAGATGCCGTGGATTTGTGACCTTTACAGCAATCGGCTCATTTATTTTGGCAAGATCTTGCAGTTGTTTTTCGAAATCATAGCCAAATGCGCGATATCCTGGAGTCTCTGCATTGGCGATGTTAGCCGTGATGACTTCGTTTCGACGGCTTCTCTGATTGAGAGATTCCATCTGCAATTTATCGCTAAAATTAAAAATTCCACCGACAATGCTGCTCATTATTTTCCTCCGCTAGCCGCTGTGACGTGGAGACCTAGTGCCGTAAATTCATTAATTTTATTGCGCAGGGTTCGAAGTGATATATCGAGAGTTCGCGCTGCATGCGTTCGGTTGCCGTCATGGAATTTTAATGTTTCCAGAATAAACTGTGTTTCCACCTCAGCAAGAGGCTTGCCGATTGGTAACGCAGAGATCCAATTATCGGCGCTGACTTCCTGGCCTAGTTCCACGGGGATGTCACGAGCCGTAATGAGAGAGGAGTTAGCGAGAAGTGCAGTCCTCTGAATGACGTTATTTAGCTCGCGCACGTTCCCTGGCCAGCGGTAAGTCATGAGCTTATTGACGGCATCGGGTGCGAAAGTAAGCATGGGCTTGTTAAACTGATCACTATAGAGGGCCAAGAAATGATTTGAAAGAAGTTCTATATCTCGTGGTCGATCACGCAATGAGGGAACTTCGATATTGATCACATGCAATCGGTAGTAGAGATCTTGTCTGAAGTGACCTGATTCTACAGCGCCAGCGAGGTTTCTGTTGGTGGTTGCAATGATGCGGACATCCACCGGTACCGTTCCAGTTCCTCCGATGCGCTCAATTTCTTTTTCCTGCAGCACGCGTAGTAATTTTGCTTGAAGGGCAGGCTCCATCTCGGTCAATTCATCAAGTAGCAGGGTGCCGTTTTGTGCTTGTTCAAACTTACCAGCGTGACGCTGATGCGCACCTGTAAAAGCACCTTTTTCGTAGCCAAAAAGCTCGGCCTCAAGAAGAGATGGCGGCAATGCTGCGCAGTTGATGGCAACAAAGGGACGATCACGGCGATTTGATGCATTGTGAATCGCTTTAGCAACAATTTCTTTGCCCGCTCCGCTCTCGCCCGTAACGAGCACGGGAACATTAGCATTAGCGATTTGCTCAATCACGTCTTGGATGCGCAGCATTTTCTCATCGGCGGCCAGAAAATACTTAGCCGCGGAGGACCGAAGTGGTTGGTTTTGGTTGGCCGCATTTTGTGCATACGCCACGTAGTCCTCGCGACTGGTCGTGTTTTGGAACGCGTGTGCTGCATTTGTGATGGTCTTCGCGGTCATTGTCTAGTCTCCTCCGTTGGTTTTTCCCTAGTCATGTTTAATTTTTTAAAGGCGTTGTTTTTGGTTTCTCAGTAATTATTGTTTTAATGCGCGTCCATTTGGTTTAGTCGTTCGGTTGCGAGCTTTGAGTAAAATAGATTACTTGTATCGTTTTTTGCTTTTTCAAGTGCCTGCATGGCTTCCTGTTTTTTGCCAGCGCGGAAGAGAAGAAGGCCCCCCTTATAAAGCGACTCAGCGCGGCCTTCTGCCAGCGGAGCGGCATCGCCAATTAAGGTGTAAAGCTCGCCGGCCTCCAGGAATTCGTCGGCTTTTCGGTGGTCTTCGGCTAGCTTCGTTAGTTCGGAAGCCCATATTTTGGCGGCTTCTTTGTCTTGTTCAAACTGACTTGGCTTAAGAAATTTCATTAGCTGCATGGCCTCGCGACGTTCCTTTGGCATTCCTAAGTCTGCAAATTTTCGGCCAAGGTCGTCTAAAAGTTTCACCGTTGCCCCAGATGGGCTGAAATTACCCACCCATTCAGTTTTGCCTGTGCCCGGTGTAGCGTTCATTTTTGGTGGATTAACCGAAAGTAAGGTTTTGTATTGCTCCAAAATGATGCGCGCTGGCGTTTTCAACTTTGCATCGGAGGCTATGATTTCTTGAAGAGGGCTGCTTAGGCCGGTCATGATCACTGATTTTTCATCGGGGCTTAGCTTTGACCATAGAGTGTTCATGATGGCGTCACTGTTCTTAGCGTCAGCCTCCAGCGCTCGTATGCGAGCGGGCTTGCCGTGACTTCCTTTGAGAGCAGTAGCGCGGCTTGATGCTGTCGATGTGATCCAAAAATGAGCTTTAAATTTTTCCATTGGAGCTAGGCTCTTGGCAGCCGTAGAGTAAAACGGAAGTGATTCGTCGGCTTGTCCAAGGGTTCGGTAGCTTTCAGCAATTTGCCAACTAACTGTTGGGCTCTTAGCGATCGATTTCATCTCTTTTGGTAGTTGTTCATAGAGAGCGACTACGTCTGTAAACTGATTTTGATTAAATCGTGCCGCGAATTCGTTTGTCAGGCGTTCCTTAGCATCAGCTGATAGCTGTTCTTGAGCAGTCGCATCTGGCGATCCTTTGTAGCGATTAAAAAATTTCCCAAGCCACTCGGCATAGTTTTTTTGCCAGTCTGTTTTTTTGTTTGTAATTCGTTTCGTGATTAGGGCAGAGGCCAAGTATGCGGTTTTCGGGTTTTCGACTCGGCTGACAAGTTTATTGAGCATTGCATCTGTCTCTTCATCACAGGTTGGTAATGCAAGCCTTGATGTTTGATCAATGGATTCGTCAGTCCACCATGCGTTGCGAATGGATAACATGGCCATGAGGTCTGGATTGTTTCGTGTTGTGATGGACTGCGCCTTCTCGTTGATTTGCGCTAGTTTTTCTTTTGACTCCGAAGAGATGGCCCTGAATGCTTGAACGTCTAATTTTCGCAGTCTAGCAAATCCAGCGAGTGGATCTTCAGGATGCTTGTCGAGTAAAGTTTGGTAGTAACCTTCAGCAAGCGTAAGATTGCCTTGGCCTAAGTGTGCTTCGGCAAACTTCCACAGGTGCGCTGGACTGTGCTCCAAAACCCCAGGATCCCGCTGCAGCAGCAGTTGATAGGCCGCAAGGGCTCGCGCTTCGTGTCCGAAGTCAAAAAGTTTTTCCGCGTAGTCAGCCATGGCGTCTGATGTGGAGAGTGCTTTATTTTGTAGCGCGCTTAGATCTTTATTTTCTGTCTTTGAGGCATTTATGGAAGCTAGCTGAACGCGGTAAATGTAAGGGGGAAATGAAGTCCACGCCTTGCCAGTACCCGGATTGATTTTTGAGAGCATGTTTTTGAGTTCATTTGGCGAGCTGACGTCGTCGGGAAGAGTTTGGATTAAGCGACGTTTTACAGTCTCTTTGGCGGTGGCAGTAGATGATGCGATCTTAGGGCTTTCAGAAGCGTCTGCGATATCAGCGGCTGAGCTAGGCAAGCCGGTGATGGGATCTTTTGTCTCACGATAATGATTATCGTAAAGTTCGATAACGATACGATGTGGTTCTTTGAAGCTATAAACGTTGCCACGTACATTTTTGTTTTTTAAGACAACGGTGACATCTGTGCCGCGGCTACCTAAGTCTTTAATTACGACCCGTCTAACTAGATTTTCATCGTAGTTATAAATGGGCTCAAGTTCGGCAACGGTTGTATGGGGAAAGTGTAAGTGAAGTGAGTTTTCCGTATTTGACCAATCGTGTTGAAATTCTGTCTCTTTTGCAAAAGGTAGAACGATCTGGGAGAACGATGGAATTTCGGCATCAGACTTTGCAGCAGCCATTGCAGCAGCCATTGTGCCGATCAAAGTGATCGCTACAACAAGGCTTTGCAGCAAAAAATTGCTGATCGCTGAACGTATCCACTTCATTGAGACCATCCTTGGTTCGTGGTGTCGAAATTCTGGCAATGAGACGATATCCCCCACTGTGTAGCAAATGCCGTGCCAAAGATTCCGAGCGGCAATTTCTTTATGGTTTTAGGGATTATTTTTGCCGATTGGGGCGGCGGAAAATTGGCGAAGGGCTTTTTGCTGCGTCAACGCGCTGACTTTTGCGCCAAACTTTCGACTCTAAGCCGGCTTGAGGAAAGGTGATGCCTAGCCCAGTCTTTAAGGAACTAAAAAATCAAATGATAGCAGTAGGTTGACATGTTTGCGCTCAGACCTCGTCAACAGGCTTGACGCGATGAGCCCAGCCTTGATCAATTTATAAATTTCTGCCAATTTCGCTAAAGTTTTCCTCAGCTTTGCCGATGCCCATGAGAGAGAAGGAGGGCGGCCACGATGAAGCATAGTTTGCGGCGATCTGAATCAGGAGCTCGTTACGGAGTAAACCAACACTTTCAGGGTCTCGCCGTGCTGACCTCATCGGGTTCTTCCGTCCGGTTTCGTGGGGTTGATGTGAGCAGGCATGGTCTTGGCTGCGTCGTTTTTGGTGCCGTGAACATGCGTGATGTGCTCCGCCTTGATATTGATGGACACCATTTTCATTTTGAAGTGATGTGGGTGGAAAGCCATTTGGGCATTGAAGATACTTACCGTGTTGGCTTGCAGTGCTTGGACCGCTTTGCGGATATTCGCAGTCGATTGACTTTGCTTGGTTTTGTGACCGCAGCGATCGAAGAAGAATTTGTAGCCTAATTGATTCCTTTATATGCTAGAAGTACTCTGACTTCGGTATTTAAAGGAGGTCCTCGTTAACCTGTCCGCCATGGAACTCACAGACGTTCGCTTCCGGTACTCTGCTCGTGCGGCAGATGTATTGCGAGTGCCTCATTTTCGGGTGGAGCGTGGGGAACGATTATTCATGTTTGGACCAAGCGGGTCAGGCAAGACAACCTTGTTAAGTTTAATTGGCGGTCTTTTTCATCCCAATGCCGGTAAGATATCTGTTCTTGGGCAGGATATTACGGCTATGAATGATAGCGCGCGTGATGGTTTTCGCGCTGCACACGTTGGTTTTATCTTTCAGGTCTTTAATTTGGTGCCTTACCTGAGTATTTTGCAGAATGTTATTTTGCCGTGTAAGTTTGGTCGCGGCGTATCGACGGGTTTTTCCTCTGCTGAGGCTGAGGCGAGTTATCTGCTTGGGCAACTTGGGATTTCAGATGTTGCTAATAAAAGCGTGACCAATTTAAGTATCGGACAACAACAGAGGGTTGCCGCAGCGCGCGCATTGATGGGTAGTCCTGGTCTTATTGTAGCAGATGAGCCAACCTCGGCGTTGGATGCGGATGCCCGCAATGATTTTTTGCGAGTCCTCTTTGAACAGGCAAAGCGTGAAGGAAGCGCCGTTATATTTGTCAGTCACGATCGTAGTTTGGCTGCGCAATTTGATCGTTCCGTAGCACTTGCCGACATTAATCAAGTGGTTGTTCGAGGTGGCTTGTGATCGGTGTCATGAATCTTGCCATTAGATCACTTTGGCACCGGCGATTAGCAACAGCTATGACAGTCGTAGCAATTTCTCTCAGCGTGGCCTTATTTGTTGGCGTAAACAAAACTCGCGAGGCCACTCGCGATGCTTTTGGTGGAGCCATCAGCCGGGTTGATCTGATCGTTGGGCCGCGCACTGGGACGTTATCCTTACTTCTTTATTCTGTATTTCACGTTGGATCTCCCACGCATAACGTCTCGATGAAATCCGTTCAATATGCGGCCTCCAAGCCACAAGTGGCATGGGTGGTGCCATTTAGTTTAGGTGATGGATTTCGTGGCTATCCAGTTTTAGGGACAACACCAGAATTTTTTGAGAGGTATAAATTTAGAGATGCAGAGACCATCAGATTTAGTGATGGTAAGGCTTTTGCTGGGGATGCCGATGTGGTGATCGGATCTGATGTGGCGCAATCCTTGGGGCTAAAACTGACAGATAAAATCGTCTTAAGTCACGGGCACACGGAAGACGGTGATGGTTTTGAAAAACATGACGATCATCCGTTTACAGTGATGGGCATCACGGCAACCACTGGAACACCTATTGATCGAACCGTTTTTGTGTCACTGGTGGGACTTGGTGAGATTCACCGCGGAATAGGCGAGTCGATTGGGTCCAATACGGCCCATGAGCCTGAGGATGACCATAATCATAATCATAATCACGATATGGCCCAGGCAGTGAAGGCTGACAACGACGAGCACGCCCAGGGTAGCTTTGCTGAAAAAGATGGACAAATCGTGGTGAATTCAGTTAGCGGCTTTTTTTTGGGAGCCAAAAACAGAATGGAGTCTTTGAATCTTCAGAGTGATCTCAATACTTGGAAGGACGAAGCCCTTTTAGCCATTATGCCAGGTGTGGCAATGGCTGAGTTGTGGAAAAATTTGTCAATTTTTGAAACGGCGATGTCTGTCGTGAGCTTTAGTGTCGTGATTACCGGAGTTCTAGGTTTGTTTGTGTCCTTACTCATTTTGAGTGGCCAGCGGCAACGGGAAATGATGGTTTTAAGAGCGGTCGGTGCTGGTCCAAAGACCATTTTTATGCTCCTTGCAGGCGAGGCCGTCTGTCTTGTGTTTGCTGGAATAGCCCTGGGGCTTGGGGTGATGTATGGGGCTATGTGGGTCCTAGGTCCATGGATTGAGAAAAAATTTGCCGTCACTCTTGCCCTCTCTGGAGTTGGCACCTATGATCTAATATTCTCCGCCGGCCTTCTCGTGGTGGGAGCCTTGGTTGGCGTTTTAGCTTCCGTCAAAGCCTACCGGGCTGCGATGTATGATGGGTTAGCAACTAAGTTTTGATTCGCACGAATGGTTAGAAACGAATGAAAGATAGAGCACAAAAAGACCTTCTAGATGATCCAGCAGCACTATCTTTATCCAAGAAATTGATGATTGCTGCGCTATTAGTTCTGCCTATTTTGGCTGTGGCCATTTATGGCTTCACACGTGGCGGCAGCTACTCTTCATCTAATAAGGTCGTTGATTGGGAGATGTATCGACAGTATGACCCCTCCAGTGGTGGTATCCCGGCAGGGTTGCAAGCGCTGGATGGCCAAAAAATCAGATCCCCTGGTTTTATGGTGCCTCTTGAGGATAACAGGGCTCAGGTGACGGAATTTTTGCTGGTGCCCAATCCCCAAGCCTGTATTCATGCCCCACCCCCGCCGTCCAACCAGATGGTCTATGTTCGCATGGTGGCCGGTTCAGCGAAGACACTTTTTGGGCCAGTGATGGTTGAAGGGACCCTGCGAGTGTCAAGTCAAACTCATCAGTATGGCACCGCAAGTTTCCAGATTTATGGGGAAAATGTGGAATCGTACCGCCCTGATTAGCACCTAGGCTCCCAGTCAAGCGGGGCTCCCCTCATCCTGTGCAGGGTCATTTTAAGAGATATTTGTGCCTAAAAGCTTAATTAATAAGCTTCTCATCTTCCATGTGGTGAACTATATCAGGTAGCACATAACTTCGGGTTGAGCCGTGGTTTTAGCCGCTCACAAGGTCGTGAGCTGCTTCTGACCGGGTGACGTAAAAATAAAGGGGGCATGAAGGAACATGCGCGTACTAGTTGTTGAAGACGATATGGTCATCGCAAATCTCTTACAAAGAGCCTTGCGCGAGGAAAACTATGCGGTGGATTTGGCTCACGATGGCATCGAGGGCGAGTGGTTGGGCACGGAAAATCCTTATGATTTGATTATTTTAGACGTGATGCTTCCTCGAAAAGACGGAATTTCGGTTTTGAAAACCTTGCGTTCATCTGGAATTAAATCACCCGTACTGATGTTGACGGCTCGAGATGAGGTAAAAGATAAAGTAACCGGGCTTGATGGTGGCGCCGATGATTATATGACCAAACCATTTAGCCTTGATGAGCTGCTCGCACGCACGCGTTCCTTGTTGCGCCGTCGTCAGACAGATTATTCAGGGGCAGTCTTGGAGGTGGGTCATCTCAAGATTGATCCAGCTCGCAAAGAAGTTTCAAGAGCTGGTCAACTCATTGAGTTAACCAGTAAAGAATATGCATTGATTGAATACATGGCTCGAAATGCCGGTAAGGTCGTGAGTCGCTCTGAACTAAGCGAGCACGTTTGGGACATGGATTTTGAGCCCAATAGCAACGTTGTGGATGTTTATGTCGGTTACTTAAGGTCAAAGATCGATAAGGGCTTTGACACCCCGATGCTCAGGACGATTCGCGGGCACGGCTATATGCTGGAGCAACCGCAGTAACAGAGAAGTAGTAGCAGAATCATGTCTGATTTTAGACGCATGCGTCGAAAGTTTTTTTTGAAGTTTTTAGCTAGGTTGCCCATTAGTTTGCGCTTGGCTGTCTGGCACGGCATTTTGATGATGGTGCTGTTGCCGCTCGTAGGCTTTGGTATCTATAACCTAGTGCGCCGCGACTTATTGAAATCCGTAGATGCGGCGCTTTTGGCATCTGCAGAATCCATGCGTGCAAGTAAAGCATCAGAGGGTGCCGGCAACGGCGGGCTCGATCAATTCTTGTCGGATTTTTTGGGCGGAAGAGATGTTAACGCCTATGCACGGATTGTTGATTTGAGCGGTAATATCCGCAGTCGCTCCACAAGAGATGATGTATCGTTGCCAATTACCAAAGCAGCTATGACGAGGGCCGAACAAGGCCTTGCAACATTTGAGACCTGGGAGCGCGACAATAAGGCGCCATTTCGTCAGCTATCGATGCCTGTGATCGTGGCGGGGGTATTTACAGGGACATTGGTGCAAGTGGGAGCTCCGCTTGATGCCACTTGGGCGACATTGTCACAGATTCGTAGTGTTTTTTATTTGGCCTTTCCAGCTATTTTGGTCGTGTCGATGATCGCAGGTTATATCATGGCACGAAGATCCCTTGCACCTGTGGATGGCATGCGGCGAGCGGCGGACCAACTTTCGGCGACGGATCTTTCGCACCGGTTGGAGGTTCCCAACGTGCGAGATGAACTGCACGATCTGGCTGAGACGTTCAATAGGATGCTTTCAAGGCTTGAAGACGCGTTTGAGCGTCAGCGTCGTTTCAATAGTGATGTCTCTCATGAGCTGAGAACTCCGCTTACGGCCATTCGAGGTGAAGCCGAGTTAGCGCTTCGCCGCATGCGTACAAGCGAGGAATACAGAGCAGCTCTGCAGGCGATACAGCGAGAATCCGTATCCATGGGGACCACTGTAGAGGATTTATTACTGCTCGCTCGTGCTGAAACCGGTGGACTGCCGACCACTAAATCTCCGGTCATAACGACAGACTTTCTTGAATTTGCAGCGGGCAAAGCCGAGCAGCTTGGTAGATCAAAGCAAATCCAAGTCAAAATTGTTTCCGACCGCGCTCCCAAGCAGTTTCTTGCCGCTGAGAATTATCTATCTTTGGCTCTCGGAAATTTACTGTCCAATGCGGTGAAACACTCGCCGGAACATGGGCAGGTGACTCTAACCTGTCAGAAGTCTTCATCAGGTGGCTTGACATTCACAGTGGCAGATCAAGGCGAGGGTATTCCCCAAGTTTTGCTCGAGCGAATTTTTGATCCATTCTTTCGAGTGGATTCCGCTCGCAACAGAATTGCGGGTGGCGTTGGTATAGGGCTCAGTTTGGCTCGCGCTTTGGCTAAACTTCACGGCGGAGACGTTCGTGCAGAAAGCGCGCAAGGGCGAGGCAGTCAGTTCCACCTCACAATTGGTCAAGCGCTTGCGACCTAAATTTTTGTGACGCTCTTGCGGTTTAGATCGAGGGCTGATGCCCGAGTAATGTGCTAAGCGCATCGGCGCTATTGTCAAAACGACCGGCTTTAATCTTAGTGATATGGTCTTTCAGAACCTTTGATGAATTGGGTTCCCAAGTTTCAAGCCAGTCGGAAATAGGCGTCTCGCGGAGCTTTGCAAGTTGACCGAGACTTATCGTCTCGGCCGGGTGTGTGGGAAGGATTTGCTCGCGTTCAGTCTTGTCTGCCTGCGTCACGCGAGCGTGAGCGACAAGCCCCAATTCACGCAGAAATTCAACAGCCTCGTGAACCCAGCCGTAGGGTAGGCGCAGATCTTCCACCAAAGATGTGACGTCAATTTCTTTGCCGTCACGGAATCTTTCATAAATTGAAAGTAGAGAGATGGTTGGCAGTAGACTTCGGATGGCGTGGTTACGGTGTTCGTCAATCGAAGAGGTTGTGGCTTCAAGTGTCTTTTCTTCTTCAAGGGGTGGCCAGCCGTTTTGCCATCTCCAGGCGATGAGTGCACCAGCCAGGAGAATTATCCAGCATAAATAAATCCACAGAAGAAATATCGGTAGGGCTGCAAGCGTGCCGTAAATGCTTTTGTAACTCGCAAAGCTAGTGACGTAGACCCCGTAAATTTTGCTGATGACGTAAAAGAGGGTCCCTGCCAGCAGTGCACCAACACGGGCAGACTTATTGCGCACCCCACAGTTTGGGATGACTTTGTAGGCTAAGAAAAATAACAGACAAGTAAATCCCCAGTTAAAAGCCATCGACAGCAACGGGATGCGGTCTGCGTGGTCAGCAGCAGCCAAAGTTTTTTTAGTAATAAATGCCGTTACTGAGTAACTTGTGCTGATTCCAATCACCATGCTGACGGAGAACATGCCGAGCGTCAAAAAAAGCCAAAAATATATGAATCTTGTAATTATCGGTCTTGCTTGATGGACCATCCAGATGCGGTTGAACGCCTCTTCAATCTGGCGCAGTAGTATGATGAGAGTCACCAGCAGTCCAAGGAAGGCCGACATCCCGATACGTTTCAGGTTTAGTCCCGCCACAAATTTCTCTAGGTAGTCAATGACGAGTGTTCCTGAGCCAGTGGCCAGATATTTAAATAGGAACTGCCGAGCCTCGCTCATGACGTGGCTGTTATCACCTAAAATCGGCAAAAAAAGGCCAAGTAGCGTGAAGACGGCCGCAAGGCTTGGGACGAGCGAGAAAAGCGTGACGTAAGCCATAGCCGAGGCTTGCTTGCTTAGCTCACTGCGGCCTGCGTCTTGCGCGCAAATATTCAGATAATGAAAAAGCCGCTGCGCCCAAAGAGGCCAGCGGCTTCGATCTTTAATTCTTTTAATGAATAGTGCTCGCGTCATGGTTTCTAGTCTGTATCCAAGTTCTAATGGAATTAATACGATTAGTTTCCCATAGCTTGTCTGTTCGTTCATCCATAAATTTTGCAAAAAGTGTTTCGAGACCCTTGGTAAACGTCGCGAGATACTCAATGCGCTGCTCTATCGGCGTTGCGTCTATGTTTTTGTCAGGCTCTGGGAGCTTTAAACCGCGTGGCGTTAAATCGTCTCCCGTGAGCGTTGCCACAAATGGGCCAATTCCATTCACCTCAAGTGCAATTTTTAATTCTTTGACGGATTTGCCTGTTTTAAGTGACACGGCAGCTTCATCACTGGTGCTCGGTACACCGCCGCGGATGATGTGTTCGTGAGATCGGCCCGTTTTTGCTGAAAGTACGATTCTGTCGTCAAGCCAAACTTGGGCTGGATGGTTTTTGCCTTTACCTTTACCTTGACCTAGTTCTACTTCAAATCTGCCCTCGTCATTTTCAGTGAAATACCAAAGCCAGGTTAGGAATTCTCTACCGATAAAGTTTTTTTCAAGCGTTTGTGTATAGACTTCGTCCATGTGATCTTCTAAAAATCTAGATTCTCTTTTGATTGCCATAGCTTAAGTCCCATTTTCGATTTGTGGATAAGATGTGGATAACCTGTAGACAACATGTTTGCAACCCGTGGATAAGCCTTTGGCAATATCACAGGTCAAACTCGAGCCCAGCACGTTCATTCTCTCTAGGGGGAATTACTCTTGGGGGTGCTTGAAATGGACAGACATATTTCGTCAGCTCATCGCGATTGTCAAGTCCAGAAAACAAAAAAAATGAATTTTTTTTGAATTAAAAACTTGTTCATTTTGTTTGCAATGATTGTGCGAAATTGCTGCAGACCAAACCGTAAACTTTTTGCGTACACACCTAAAAATTGTAATTGTCACGATCCTCGAGCTCGGTCATTCTTTTCATCTGCCACAATTAAGCCAACTGATGATTGAAGGAGACGTCTCGAATGTTGATGCGGATTATGTTTTTGATGTTCTTGGCGCTAGCGCAAAGTTGCATGACACTGCCACCAGTGTTGAACACGACGGAGTTGTCACATGTGGATTTTTCTAAAGTGAGAAACTTTAAGCGCGGTGAAAGTTGCACGACAATCGTGGCCGGTATCTTGCCGTTTGGTTCGACGAGAATTACGAGCGCAGTTCGAGATGGAAATATCAGCAGCCTTAAAATTCTCGAGTATGAAACTCGTAATTATATCGTCATTAGTCAATTTTGTTTGATCGCCTATGGGACATAAAACTATGAAAAATAATTTATTGCTTTTCACTATCTCGTTGTCATCAATCGTTGGATTCGAGCAATTAGCAAATGCCCAATCAACAAGCGGAACCAAGCCTCGCTACAAACTGAGTGCACCGGAAGATAGCTCCCCAACTGAGACTACTCTCGATATCGATGATGGAGCGTTTCTTGGTTATGCAGGTGCTAGGTGGGGGACTCGCTCTATCGACGGCAAATGGGTTACCACAAGCGGTCTAAGAGGTATGTGGTTACTGAGGGAAACATTAGCGTTTGGTATTGATTTTACAACGCTGGCTGGAAGGCATCACCCATTTAAGGACAAGGCCAGAGAACACATTACGCAGAACGTCGTCACTTGGGGTCTGGCAGTTGAGCGTATTATGAATCAAAGAAAAGAATTTAATTGGCATGCTGGCGGCACCATCGGCAGGGGAATTGCCACCTATAATGTTGATTGGCCCGAGACGCTTCCCGGTGATTTACAAGATTCAAAAATATTTTATTATCTTGCGCCAGAGGCAGGCGTACGCTGGAATTTGACGAAGTACACGCGGCCATTTGCCATGGTGAGTGCGTTAGTTCCTTTCGGAGCCAAAGGTAATGCTAAAATTGAGACGAATAAACTGTCCGGGGTTTCCATTACGGTTGGTATCAACGTCGGGAACTTCGTTCTTTAAAATTTTTAGATAATGTAATTTGAGCGCGCCTTTTATGCAAAATGAAGGGCGCGCTCTGTTGTGCCGTCTTTAGCATAGGGATAAAGAGCTTCCCAGCCTGCCTTGTCTTTAAATAGACGAATACAGCGAATGGACTTCATCTCCGTCAAATAAAATAAATGCCTACGCCACGCTGGGATCACGATTAAATCACCCGCCTGGGCCGTAAATTTCACACGTTCATCAGCTGTAACGTTAATTTCAAAGACACCCTCACCAGCCACGGTGAATCGAACCTCATCGTCGGTGTGATGGTGCTCATCAGAAAATTTAGCCAAGAGCGCATCAAGGCTTGGAGTCGATGGGTCAAGTGCCACGATGTCTTCTGTTACGTAACCGCGCTTGGATTTAAGCTGATTGATTTCAGACGAGTAAGTTGCAATGACGGCCTCAGGTGACTTGTCTGGCAACGCTAGAACACCCCACCTTTCGTAAGGAATACCGTAGTCAGATAAAATTTTTTTTATGGCGCCATGATCACTGGTTGTTTCGCCGCGAAATTCTAAGATTGCCATGAGCCTTCCTTTGGAGCGCGATGAGTTGCCTCGAGCCCCAACGGTTTAACAAATCTAGGATTTTTCTTCTAGAAACACTTATCGGATGGCTTCGGGCTCTTAACTGGGCCCACCAACCGGATCCTAATTATACAATAACTACAGGAACTTAGGTCATTTTAACCTTGATTTCCTAGGTAAAATTTATGGATCTATCCAGGACTCCGATACCAACATTAGGGGATGATGACCCCGCATCATAGAGGTTTGCAGGGGGCAAAGGCGTGTCAAAAGACAGCCCAAAAAAATTGGATCAGATACCCGATCTTGCCGGAAGCGATCTCGGGGATCTGCAACTGAAAGTAGTTCGTCCTGCAGGAGTTCCGCAGGTACAAGCTCCCATAGCTTCAACACCCTTGGCTCAGCCGGTGGATCATGCGCCTGCAAATTCACCTCAGGCTCCCGGCAATAGCCCAGGCAACAGTCCATTACATAGTCCATTACATAGTCCAATGAACAGTCCCGCTCACAATCAAATTCATGCGCAGGCCCCAAGGCCAGCCGCTAAAGCAGAGTCGCAGTTAGTCGACGATGACATCGCGTCTTTTTTTAGAAATCGGCAAGCCATCGTGGGTGGAGTTTCTATTTTTGATTCGTTAAAAAGTTTTATAGGAAAATTTATCGCGACGTGTTTTGCCCTTGTCTTGGTGTTTGTTTTTGCCTGGAATCACGTACCCATAGTTCGCGTAAAGGCGCAATCATGGACGCAGGAGTATTTCGAATTTAACGTCGCACAGTGGATGCCAGCTTGGACGAAAAAATCCAAATTTTTTAAAAAGCAAAACACCACAGAACTAGGAGTTTTCTACAAGAACAGCCAGCAGCCAGGCCATGTTGGAGCGGGAATGGTGAAAGATCCGCTTATTTTGGCCGTGCGCACGGGGCAATGGCCACGGGTTGAAGCCAGCATTTCTGCGCGGTGCCCACGATGGCAGCTCAATCACGATTGCAGTCTTCGTGCCTGGTATATGGGCTACCGTGGGATGCGCGGATCTCTGAGGTCTTTGCAGGGCTTGGATTTAAAAACAGCTACGAAGCTAGACACAGTGGACCGTGTGTTTTTTCTTTTTGCCATGTCGCAGGTGGCCACTGGCGAGCTCGCAGATCAAATGTTTAAAGACGCAATTAAGCTTGCGGAATCGGATAAAGATTTGCAGCGTATGATTTTTGATGCGCGATTTAAAACGAAAATTAAAGACAAAAACTTTGGCGATCTTGCCAAGATGGCGACGTATGCATCAGTCATGTCAGCGCAAGCCTCAGATCTCGCTAAATGGCGGGCTCTCGATCAAGCGGCAAGAATGAGAACTCAGAGTGCTAGCGCGCCTTCGACAATAGCCAGTGCAAAAAAACAGTTATCCGACACGTTGACAAAAAATGTCGGTGAATTTAAAGCGGACCCGGTGGCGTTATTGCTGATTGCCGGGCCCGCCTTACACCTCGGTTTAGCCAAGCCTTTAGCAGCCATCGCTGAGGCGGCTGCGGCGGAAGCCACGGTTGGGCAATTTGATTCGACGCTTCATCGTGAGATCTCGATTGTTTCTGCGCGTGCCCATATGGCACTTGGACAAATTGATATTGCGGCAAAAAGATTGTCAGTCCTTCAAAAGCAGCTTGGGCCTGATGCCGTCAGCAGTCACCTACTTGGTGGGAGCTACCTTGCGCTTCGAAACATCACTCGCATCAACGCTGCTGTCACGTTATTTCAAAGTGCGGCTCGTGGGCAGGGGCAATGGCAGTCGCTGTATGGGGAGTTTTTAGCCCTAACCCGGTCCGGCCGGCTTGCGGAAGCAGAGAAGCTCACATCACGCCTTGAGCGTTTAAAAAGTAGGGAAAACGCTTTTTGGATTAAGCTGGCCTTGACTGAGTTTCGACTGGTTAAAGCTAAAAAATCAGCGAATGTTCCGGTTAGTTATTTCAAACCGCTTGCCATGGATATGGCTTCCTTGTATGCAAGCCAGCCGACCTGGCCGTGGGTCTCTGAGCTTTATGCTGAGGCTCTCCTAAAGTCTGGTCAGCCTGCGGAGGCAGGGAAGGTTAGCGCTCGGAGTGAAGATCTTGCAGCGACGACCAACGTTTTAGGGTCGCAAGAGTATTTGGAGTCACCTGTTGGGCCCTATGCTTTGATGCATGAATAGTCTTGTCACCCATGTGTTCATGGGCCACGCGGAAGGTAGATTTTATGGCTTACCCTCAACTCACGTTTGAACTGCGGATGTCGTTTGATCCTGAATTTAAACGCGTCAAACAGACAAAGGCACAACTTATGGAGTGGCTATCTGCGCGCGGCATCGACGAATTTGTTGAAGGTGTCATGGATGGCCTTGATATCGACAACGAATACACTGGACCAAGCCAAAGAGATTTTTACGAGGAGCTTGGCGGTGATTTACTACCTGTTTCAGTCTATAAATATAACCGAGAGCTCCTAGAAGACTTAAAACATCAGGTACTGAGGGATTTTCCCGAGGGTGTGACGGTGGCTATCAATTCTATGGAAACAAGTGTCTGGCTTGAAGGCTGGAAAGAAAGTTTTAAGCCTATCGAAACGGATAAGTTTTATATCTATCCGCCCTGGGAGCAGGCTGCGGTTCCCGTGGGAAAAATGTCGATTGTTGTGGAACCAGGAATGGCGTTTGGAACCGGTCAGCATGCCACGACCCAGGTGGTGCTGAAGCGTCTTGAAAAACTTATGGCTGCTGGAGCACCGCTGCCAAATTGGCGTTGCATGGATGTGGGTACGGGTACAGGTATTTTAGCTCTGGCTGCAAATAAGATGGGTTTTAAATCTGTTGCTGGCAGTGATATTGATCCAGATGCTGTCACTGCGGCGCAAAACAATGCCGAACTGAATCAAATCAAATTGCCACTGTGGCAGGGAAGTTCTCCTGTGCGCGGGGTTGAAGGACCACCGTCATATCAATTGGCATTGCAGCCCCCCTTTGAAGTGGTCATTGCCAACATTTTATTTGTCGTACTGCAGAAAATTATTCCAGATCTTGCGGCCATCACCAAAAAAGACGGTCTTCTCATCCTTTCAGGTGTGCTAAGTGAAGACGCAAGAGAGATGATAAAACTTGCACAGGCCGAGGGGCTATCGTTGGTGGATCAAGGCGAGCTTGAAGGTTGGGCTTGTTTGACATTTACAAAACGCGCATGAGGTCATGTAAAATCCCATGTCCCATATTTACAGATTTTTTGGTGAAAAAGTTAATGACGGCACCTGGCGCTTAGCCGATGAAGAAGTCACACATGCCGTGAAAGTTTTGCGACTGAACGACGGAGATTTGGTTGAAGTGATGGATGGTCGTGGATTGACGGGGCACGGCACACTCAAAATTGAATCAAAGTCTAAAGCATTGGCAGTGAATGTGACGGAATCATTCACGCCTCAAGATAGTTTTTGTCGGTTGCTTTTGCTTGGCGCCTTAAAGCCAGGAGACGTCGATGATTTAATCGCTCCATTGGTAGAGCTCGGCGCCGATAAAATCATTATCTACCGCCAAGCTGATACGCCGCACTTTAGAATTTCAGACGGGGCTAGTGACCGTTGGCAGCGCCTCGTTCGGGCGGCACTTAAACAATCAAAAAGACCGTGGACGGTTGAAGTGCAGGCTGTGGGTGACTTAGACGCAGCCCTGGCGCTAGCTGCCCCGTGCACTTATAAATGGATGCTAGACCACGAGGCCAAAGTCGATCTACTGGCAAAATCCTTGGCAAAGCCTGAAGGTCAAGGGGTGGCAGCTCTCATTGGCGGAGAAAAAGGATTATCTGCAGCTGAGCGCGCCCAGGCGTTAAAAGCTGGTTTTGAAGGTGTCAGGCTTGGGCCTTGGGTGCTCCGTGCGCGGACGGCAGCCCAGGCGGCCGCCGTTTTTTTGGGCATGATGCGCATTTAAAGTCTTCGGTGATTAGTCCTAATCTTTAGCTTTGTTCAAGGCTTGCGGCTTGCTACAATTTCAAGCAAGGCATGTAAGTATTTTAGACTGGAGTGTAGTCACCATGGGATCAATCAAAGGCCGCCGCGGCGGGGTGCGTTCAAAGCTTGTTGAGCCCTATTTTCAGATCAAACTTGGGCTGATGTTCATTATCGTTAATCTGTTATTTTCCGTGCTGATCGCTCTGGTCATGTGGTGGGTCTTATCTGATGTTTTTGCAGCTGTGAAAACCTATTTTGATCTTACGGGCGGGGATGCAGCGCTCACCATGGGCAAACTTTCGACACCACTTATCATTGTAGGCCTCATGGTTTTGGCATTTGTGGCCACAACTTTTTATGTGGCAGTTCACTATACCCATAAGATTTATGGCCCATTGATATCAATTCATAGATTTATTGACGAAATGCTCGATGGTCGAGCTCCAACAAAACTAGCCCTCCGCGATGGAGACGAACTCCAAGATCTTGCTAGTAAACTTAACATTCTTGCGGATCGGTACAAAAAGCCTTAAAAGCCGCCCGCTCACAGGGGCTCGTTTATTTTTCGTATCCATTTAACGCCAAGCGACCCCTGCGGTTTTGGCGTTTTTTTGTGGCAGTAAATAGCCACCAAACCTTGAATTTTTAAGGGGTTGTGGCAAGCTGAAGTGGACGAAGAACCGTCAGGGAAAGGACAAGCATTTCTATGACCAGCAAAATTCACAAGACCACTAAAAAATCTGCAAAAAAATCTAACGCTAAAAAAAGCGCTCCCAAGAAGGCCCTGAAAAAATCAGCGAAAAAATCTGTCAAGAAATCATCTGGCCAGAAATCAACTGCCAAATCAAAAGTGAGCGTTTGCGCAACGCGCCCGGAAGTTGTCGCCAAGCACTATCAAAGTTTGCAATTAAAATTTAACGAGTACCGCAAGGTCCTAGGCCGGGGTCTGACCCTTGGTGAGAAGATCCTCTTTTCACATCTTGATAACGACTCTGACCTAAAGTCTTATGTTCGTGGCAAGAGCTTTATCATGCTGCGCCCAGACCGCGTCGCCATGCAAGACGCGACTGCTCAGATGGCCATTTTGCAATTCATCCAGTCAGGCAAAAAACAAGTGGCGGTCCCGTCCACAGTCCACTGTGATCACTTGATCGTGGCCCGCAAGGGCGTCAATAAAGACATGAAAGTGGCTAATCATGACAATGAAGAAGTCTATGATTTCCTAGCCTCTGCGAGTAAAAAATACGGCATCGGATTCTGGAAACCAGGCTCTGGTATCATCCACCAGGTGGTTCTTGAAAATTACGCTTTCCCAGGTGGTCTCATGATCGGGACTGATTCGCACACTCCAAACGCAGGCGGCCTTGGCATGTGTGCCATTGGTGTGGGTGGCGCAGACGCCGTCGACGTGATGGCGGGAATGCCTTGGGAGCTACTCAATCCAAAGTTCATTGGCGTGAAGCTCACCGGATCACTTTCAAGTTGGACGTCTCCAAAAGACGTCATTCTTGCTCTTTGCGGGAAGCTCACCGTCAAAGGCGGCACCAACAAAATAGTCGAGTACTTTGGCCCAGGCGTAAAATCTATTTCTTGTACCGGCAAAGCCACGATTACGAATATGGGCGCAGAGCTCGGTGCTACATGCTCTGTATTTCCTTATGATGAGCGCATGGGGACTTACCTACGCACCACAGATCGTGCTGAGCTGGCTGATCTTGCAGATCAGTACGCGATGCACCTGCGCGCAGACGAAGAGTGCGAGAAAAACCCAGAGAAATATTACGATGAAGTGGTCGAGATCAATCTCTCCGAACTTGAACCGCAAGTAGTGGGCCCTCATACGCCAGACCTCGCAAGGGCTGTGAGTCGCCTTGGCTCTGAGGCGAAGGAAAAAAACTATCACGATAAGATTTCAGCTTGTTTGATTGGAAGCTGTACCAATAGCTCTTATGAAGATATTTCCCGCGCAGCAAGCATCGTAAAATATGCGATGGAGCAAGGTCTTAAAGCTAAAACACAGTTTTTGGTGTCACCAGGGTCAGATCAAATTTACAACACCATGAAGCGTGACGGGCTTCTTAAAGTCTTTGAAGACTTCGGTGCGGTTGTCATGGCCAATGCGTGCGGCCCCTGTATTGGCCAGTGGAAGCGTGATGATATGAAAGACGGTACACCTAATTCAATCGTCACAAGCTTTAACCGTAACTTCCGTGCCCGCAATGACGGTAACGCAGAAACCTTAGGATTTATTAGCTCTCCTGAGATGGTCGTAGCTTACGCAATCTCTGGAAGCCTGAGCTTTAATCCCTACACAGACTATTTGACCACAAAATCTGGTCACAAAATTCGCCTGCGTGCACCGATGGGAGCAGAGTTGCCGATGACAGGCTTTGCTAAAGGCCTTGCAGGATTTGCTGAGCCGGCGAGTGATGGCAGCAAAGTAAAAGTAGCTGTGAGTCCGAAAAGCCCTAGGCTTCAGCTTCTCGCGCCATTTACGGCATGGGACGGTCAAGATTTCACAGAGCATCAATTGCTGCTTAAGACCAAAGGGAAAACCACGACAGATCATATTTCCCCAGCTGGTAAGTGGCTCGCCTTCCGAGGTCACTTGGATAAAATCTCTGACAATATGTTCCTTGGCGCCACCAATGCCTTCTTAGAGCAAGATATTGGTAAGGCCAAGAATGCAGTCACCGGTGAAGTAAAAACCGTCGCTGAAGTAGCCCGCGACTACAAAAAACGCGGTCTTCGCTGGATCGTGGTAGGGGATGAGAATTACGGTGAAGGTTCAAGCCGTGAGCACGCCGCAATGTCACCGAGATTTTTAGGTGTGAGTGCGGTCATCGTAAAAAGTTTTGCGAGGATTCACGAGACGAACTTGAAAAAGCAGGGTGTCCTTGCGTTGACCTTTGCAAGCCCGAGCGACTGGGAGAAGGTGCGCGAGGGAGATAAGCTTTCCATCGTCGGACTTTCAAGCCTTGCTCAAGGTAAAAACCTACGCGTTGTGACCACTCATGCTGACGGCTCAACCGACAGCTTTGAAGCCAAGCACAGCTACAATGCCGAGCAGATTCAATGGTTTAAGGCAGGCTCTGCGTTGAATTTGATGAAGAATTGAGATCCCTCGCTTTGCTCGGGATGACGGGCTTAGCGGCCGGCATTCTGAGGCTTAGCCACCGTCATATTGAGGCTTAGCGGCCGGCATTCTGAGGCTTAGCCACCGTCATATTGAGGCTTAGCCACCGTCATATTGAGGCTTAGCCACCGTCATATTGAGGCTTAGCGGCCGGCATTCTGAGGCTTAGCCTCCGTCATCCTGAGCGCAGCGAAGGATCTCCCCCAATCCATTATGGAACTTGGGGGGTTTCTTTTGATTGACAGTACCCTGGCAGAAGCCTATAAGAGCCTTCACTGCCGCGGGGTGGAGAAGTTGGTATCTCGTCGGGCTCATAACCCGAAGACCACAGGTTCAAGTCCTGTCCCCGCTACCAACCTAAGTCACGGTCTCGATTGAATAAATCGGGACCGTTTATTTTTTGGGCGGGTGCAAAACAGGCTCCGATGGCAAACAAATTGCAAACATGAAAAATGCTCCCCTGCTCAGCACGGGGACTAATCGCTTCAGTTCTATCTAATGAACAAAATTGAGAAATTTTTATTCACGCGCCTTGACCCGTCTGGTGGCGTCTACTATAGTTTGAGGGGTGATTGATAATCTCCAAAAATTAGAGAAAAATTCCACTGGTTACGCTGAGTTCCCTCTTTTGGCGTCGCGTCTGCCCACGGCAGCTGACCCCGGGATGGACATTCCCGGTCTCGATCGTGCGTTGCTCGGACCCGTTCGCGAATTTGTCAGCCGTGACTCAAAACAAGTTCGCGCGCAACTGGTTCGCATCGGCTTTAGCCTTTCTAGTGACGATGCAGCAGCAGTCCACCCGAGCAGGGACACTCTTATCGACTGTCTAGTGTGCGTCGTGGAGGCCTTACACGCGGGCTCACTGATGATCGACGATATCCAAGACAATGACGAGATGCGTCGTGGCAAAGCGGCGCTACACTTACAAATTGGTGTTCCCCTCGCTATCAACGCGGCCAACTGGCTTTATTTTTGGCCGGCCGACATGCTACGACAACAGAATTTTGCGCCTGCCATGGAGCTTGAGATCTATCGGCTGTTCCACAAGACAATGATGCGCGCCCATCAAGGGCAGGCTCTTGATCTCGGACATGATATGACGAGAGCATCACAGACTGATGCGCTGAACGTATCTGTTGCAGCCATTGAACTTAAAACTGGCGAGCTCATGGGTATGTGCTCTGAGCTGGGCGCTATTGTGGGTGAGGCTACCTCGCCCCGACGTGAACAACTGGCAAAATTTGGACGCAATTTTGGTGTTGCATTGCAGATGCTCAACGATATCGGCGAAGTTTCCACTAAAAAAGACAGCTCAAAGCCGCGAGTTCCGTTCCATCGTCCTTCTTGGGTGTGGGCTGTGGCCGCACGAGAGCTTGGACCGGATGAATTCTTAAAGTTTCAGTGCATCATGGAGAGAACGAGCGAATCCTCATCAGCAGATGATTTGCTATTAGGCCGTATCCTTGCGAAATCTACTGAACTCGCACTTGTGGAATTACAAACATGTATGGATGAGATGAATAGTATTGTCCAAAATAACGTGCACCTGGCGACGCTATCGAGGCTTCGCGACTTGGCGCAGAAAGTGATCAAAGCTTATGCCTAAACCCGGAAAGGCCGCTCATATCGCAGTCATTGGTAGTGGTTTTGGAGGTCTTGCTGCCGCCATTCGACTGCAAGCAGCAGGCAATAAAGTGATTATCTTTGAAAAACGTGACCAGCCGGGAGGTAGGGCCTACGTTTACAGGGATAAAGGTTTCACGTTTGATGCGGGGCCAACCGTCATCACGGCTCCCGACTGTTTACGTGAACTCTTTGATTGCGCCGGCAAGAAAATGGAAGACTACGTGGAGCTGATGCCCGTGACGCCGTTTTACCGTTTGTTTTGGGAAAACGGTTTTTCCTTTGATTACTCCAATGATCCAGTCAGTACTTTTGAGCAGATCAGCAAAAAATCTCCCGGTGATGTGGACGGCTACGATGCGTTCTTGAAATATTCAAAAGAAGTTTTTGATGAGGGCTATACGAAGCTGGCCCATGTTCCATTTTTAAACTGGTGGAGCATGATCCGTGTTGCGCCGCAGTTATTAAAGCTTAGTGCTTATCGCTCGGTCTTTAAAACAGTCGCACGTTTCATTAAAGATCCAGAGTTACGTCAGGCGTTCAGCTTCCACACCCTATTAGTCGGTGGAAATCCTTTCAAGACATCATCCATTTACACTCTGATTCATTATCTGGAGCGAAACTGGGGTGTTTTCTTTCCGCGTGGTGGTACGGGTGCTCTCGTGAGGGCTCTGGTCAAGCTCTTCAAAGAACTTGGCGGAGAGGTGAGGTTATCGTCTCCTGTTGACGAGATTCTTTCTAATGATGGTCATGTGACTGGGGTCAAGACGGCAGATGGAATTTGGCCTTGTGATGTTGTGGTCTCAAACGCGGACGTCGTTCATAGTTACAGTCACCTTTTGCGCAATGTTCCGGAGGCTGCACCTTCGCGCAAAAAGGCATTGAGTCAATCACAGAGCATGTCACTTTTTTTGATCTACTTTGGAACTGACCGGCAGTATCCAGAGCTTGCGCATCATAATATTATTTTTGGTAAGTCCTACCGCGGGCTTTTGAATCAAGTTTTCGGCAAGGTTGATAAGATCCCTGAAGATTTTTCACTTTATCTTCACGCCCCCACTCGCACTGATGTGGGCATGGCGCCAGAAGGTTGTGAGGCTTTTTACGTTTTATCCCCCGTCCCTCATCTTGGGCATCTCAATATTGATTGGCAAAAAGAGGGTCCAGCTTACGCTGACCGTATCCTGAATTACATTGAGCAACGCTACGCACCAGGTCTACGCAAACACATTGTGACCCAGAAAATTTTCACGCCCGCTGATTTTAAATCAGAACTTAATGCCCACCTAGGCTCTGCATTTTCTAGTGAGCCTGTGCTTTGGCAAAGTGCCTTTTTTCGGACTCACAACCGCGATGACCAGGTTTCGGGAATGTATTTTACTGGAGCTGGGACCCACCCAGGTGCTGGCGTGCCTGGAGTCGTGAATTCCGCAAAAGCGACGGCGGCTTTGGTGCTTGAGGATTTGAAGGCGGCTGTGCCAATCGCGGATCGCCACACAGGAGCTCTTCATGAGCAACTTAATACCAATCAAGGCTGAGATGTCTCCTGCGCAAGCGATCAAGCAGGGATCAAAGAGTTTTGCGCTGGCTTCCATTTTTCTGCCAGCACAGTGCCGAGAACGCGTGCTGATGCTTTATCAATGGTGCCGACGCTGTGATGACGCGATCGATGAAGCTTCAGACCTTGAGGAAGCTCGCATCAGACTTTCGATGATGGAAGATCGTAAATCGTTGGCCTCCGCCCTCTCTGGGCCTGAGTGGCTTGATGACTGGCAGCGGTCAGAATTTATTGCCGGCATGCGCATGGACGTCGAAGGCCGACGCTACCAGAGTATCGAGGAGCTCGAGCAGTATTGCTTCCGCGTGGCCGGTGTGGTCGGTTTGATGATGTGCCCTCTTTTGGGTGCACAGTCGGATGTGGCAAAGCTTCACGCGGTGTCCTTGGGCTCAGCTATGCAATTAACTAATATCGCCCGCGACGTCCAAGCTGATGCGCGACTGGGCCGAATCTATATTCCGCAAGAGCTGTTACCAGGGGTTGAGCCAGAGTTATTGTCTAGGAATCCCGAACGAGCATATGTCGCTACCAAGAGATTATTATCTCGCGCCGATGAATTATACGAACACGGATTTGATGGGATCGAGTGGTTGCCTTGGCGAGTGGCGTTTGCAATTGCCGTGGCAGGAAAGGTCTATCAGCGGATTGGTCATAAACTTATGCGCGCCGCCAGCGCTGATCCTCAGGAAGCATTTCGCAGACGGACGATAGTGTCGATGCCGGGTAAGCTTGTCGCTGTCGCTCAGGCAGTCTGGCTTCTATTCAGCATCAAAGCATTGAGGTTCAGGCGTTTACCGCGAGCTTTCAACGCCGCTATTTCCGCCGCCGATCGTTGAGATCATGAATCCAGTAGCAGCAAACCACCACCAAGATTCTTGAATACCTCGCATCATGTCGGGACCACCTTGGAAGATTGAGGCTAAAGCGCCGAAAATGACTCCGAAGATCGCTCCACCGAGGGTCCACGCTAAGATAGAACGTATTTTCATGGTTGTCTCCTGTGGGTGGGCAGCCGGAACCACGGCACGCCTGGTTTCAAGTGATGGGTATGATGGTAGCCGAAATGCCAGCAGGAAACGAGGGATAATATCCATGGCAATCCTGAATCTCTAGCATGGTGATGATCAGCAAATTCTTTACCGATTGCGACACGATGTGGCAACCAAGTGCCGAAAAAAAACAGCTGAATACCGCTGAGAATAGCCGGTACAACCCAAAACTGGATCACGTTTCTTTCTGGGATTTTCAAGATATGGAAGAAAATCTGCGCCACAGCCATCATGATAAGAATCTGGCCAACTTGAAGATATTGGCGAAAGAATCGCCAGCCCCAGCGAAAAAAACTCTCTCCTTTGCCGCTTAAATCATGAAAATCCGGATCCTGCAAAGTGGCAACATGCATGTGATGGGCGAGGTGCTTGGGCACTAGGCGGTCAAAATTAAACGCTGCGTAAAGCATCGCTGTGATTTGTCCCAATAACCGGTTTAGTCTTGGATTTCCTGGGCATACAGTTCCATGGCAGGCGTCATGGGTGACAATGAAAAGTCCGCAGTAAAGAAACTGGATCCATAGCATCATCCCAATGGCGGCAAGTGAGTCAGGGAGAACGCCAGTCTGCATATGAAAAAAAGAATACCAGAGGCTTGCCGTCCAAGCGCCAATGACCCCTATGGCAAGAACTGGGGCCAATAGATCACCAGTTCGGTGGGTCAAAGAGGCCATTTTTCCTTGCTCCGAGTGGTTCATGTGTTATTCTTCTCCCCAATGTGGGCTTTGTTTTTCATTAATGCCATCTCAATTTTCGGATACGCAACATTTACGCTTCATCCGGAGTTGTTTGCGCGCTATCCATGGTCTCCGCCTATTTATGCGGTATCATACCCACTTTTTGCAAGATTGCAGATTCTTCTTTGTTTTTGGTTATGCATCAGAGCCTGCTATCAGGCTATTTCATGGCGCTGGCTAGTTTATTTTATCCCCGCTTTTTTGATCAGTTTTTTGATGGAATTTGGTGGCACCAGTTACGGGATCCCGTTTGGGAAATATTCCTACACAAGCCTGCTGGGCTGGCAACTTGGGCAGAAGGTTCCGATTCTTATTCCTATGAGCTGGTTTAGTATGGCCCTTTGCTGCTATCTCCTAGCCAATCAAGTCATGGGGCCCCCGCCGCGGATAAAATTTGAAAGCACTGTAAGGCGCTGGCAATTTTCACTCGGGCGTATCGCTATGGCTTGCTTATTACTGATCGCCTGGGATTTCACTCTTGAGCCCGCCATGAGCCTACTAACGCCTTACTGGATTTGGGAGGATGCCGGAGTATTTTTCTTCGGAGTCGCAGTGCGAAATCTCTTTGGGTGGCTTTTGACTGGTTTTTTAATATTCCTTAGTTTTGAGATCCTTCGACTGGGAGATTACGGGCAAAAGTTTCAGCGTACATGGCCCGCAAGATTTTATTTGCTGAACTTGTCTCTGCCAGTGGGGCTCTCGATCGCCGGGTCGGCCTGGTCGCCCGTCATCCTGACCATGGTAACGCTATTGGTATACTGTGCTTTTGGTTTGAGTCGAGGAACTTTACAGCTCGGGTTGTGGCGCCGTGGCACCACGACATAGCAACACGGTCAGATGGTTGTGGGACCGGTACCTTCAGTGGAAGTACCAAAAGTCTTTTACGTCTATCCACTTCAATTTGACCGCAGCCCTTGGCCACCTAGATCCGAAGCTTCCGGTGATCCTTGTGCCTAACCATATAAGCTGGTGGGATGGTTTTTTTTGCTTTGAAGTTCAACGTCAAATCCGGCCAGGATCTGGCATTTTTTCATTGATGCTTGAGAGTGAACTGAAGAAATTTCCAATTTTGCGCAAGATTGGTTGTTTCGGCATCAAGCCAGGAAATCCTGCGAGCGTGCGGCGAGCCTTTGAGCAGTTCCGTGATCTCGTCGCCGTGAATCCTTACCGGACTTTGACGTTTTTTCCTCAGGGGACAATATCCCCGCTGCGTCATCGTCCTTTAGGTTTTAGGCGTGGCATCGAAACACTGGGACGCATGACGGGTCGTGTTCAGTATGTTCCTGTGGCCATTCATATTGAGCCTCTCAATCACGAGAAACCAACGGCTTTCATTTATGCTGGTGCACCCATTGATAGCGCAAATACAGATGTGACCTCTAAGCTGCTAGAGTCGGAAGTCATCCAACTTCTAGAGCAGGCTTCCATAGCAGCACCGCTGGCTTTGCTAGCGGGAGGTCATTGATGGCGATACAGATGCAGATGCTGCCGACTTTGATCATGGATGGGCTATGCTGGTTTTGTTTGTCGGTTTTTTGTTTTGCGACGCTCATGGTGATTTTAAATGCGATCTTTGCAACAAAGATGGGAAAGGCAAAGGCTTCCACCGCCGAAAAACCCCTCGTTAGTCTTTTGGTCCCGGTGCGTGATGAGGCTGAGAATCTTCGTCATCTTTTGCCGGCTCTGCTGGCATCGACTTACCGGCCGATGGAAGTCATCATCCTTGACGATGAGTCACAAGACGATTCGTCAAAGCTCGCAGTCTCCCTGGCATCGGCAGCCCCATTCCCAGTTCGTATCATTCAAGGCAAGCCTTGGTCGCCTAATCTGGGGCTCTCGGGAAAAGCCAATGCCTGTGCTCAGCTCGCAGACCTCGCTAATGGCGAGATTTTGATATTTTGTGACGCAGATATAAGGCCGTCAGCACGAGCCATTGAGCATACAGTGGATATTATGACCAAGCCAGGTGCGCGGAATAAAATGGCCGGATTATCTGCGTTGCCGGCACAGTCTTGTTGCGGATTACGTGAACGCTTACTGATACCGTGGATCATGCACCTTCCCCTGATGATTTCTGTACCTCTTTTTTGTTCGTGGCGTCTACCAGCTGCTTCTATGCAGATGGCGAACGGACAGTGGGTCGCCTTATTTAAAAGTGACTATGTTGCAAGTGGCGGTCACCGCGATCTTGGGACCACACCGCTAGAGGATGTGGCTCTGGCCCGTCAAGTCCACCGTCGGACAGGTCGTGGTTTACAGCCCGTTTTCGCGGCAGGTGACATCACTGCTGCGATGTATACAGACTGGCAGGCGACGTTGGCCGGATTTTCAAAAAACTTAGTAGCGATAGGTGGCGGGACGCCTTTGATTTTCGGATTCTTGATGATGATGGTGAACGCTGTTTTTTTATTTCCAATTTGGGGTTACTTTTTTCATCCCGATTTGGCAGCGATTTGTCTTGTGCTTAGTGCGGTGATCCGGTTTGTGACAGCACGAATTTTTAAGATGCCAGTCCGTGATGTGCTGCTCCATCCATTCAGTGTGGCGTTACTGGATATCGCAGCTTGGACGTCTCTAAAGTCAACCTTACGTGGATCTTATGAATGGAAGGGTCGGGTGGTCAAATGGTCCCCAACCTGACCGATTTTGATGTCATTATTGTTGGGGGTGGTTTGGCTGGCCTCATGCAAGCAGACATCCTCGCAGATGACCCGTCGCCTGATCTTCGAGTTGCCATTATAGATCCTGATCCAGAGTCACTATCCTCAAAAACTTTTGCCTCGTGGAGGCTTAAGACGTCACCTCCCCATCGCTACGCAGATTGCATCGAAAACCGGTGGGAGCGATTTCGAATCACGTCGAATGACGGACAGCCGGTGATCCAAGATTTTGGTGAGTATTACTATGAGCGGATTCCGGGTGACATTCTATTATCAAAAATCAGGCAGCGCTTGGATACTGATGCTCGCTTTAAAAAAATCCGTGATTCCGTCATCGATATTTTAGAAACCACCCCGAGGGAACATTTGGCTCAGGCGGCGGTGGTGACCACGGCCTCTGGCCAAACATTGTCGACCAAACGTGTGTTGAATTCGGTGACGGTCCAGAAGCCAGAAGTACTGCAATATTTTCTTGGTTTTGAGTTGGAGACCGAAAGTGATCACTTTGACCCGCAGCTTGTTGACCTGATGGATTTTCGCCTTGAACAAGCTGGCGAAGTTCGATTTGTGTACATCCTTCCTTTCAGCAGACGACGCGCGCTTGTTGAGTTCACGGTATTTGCCGCTAAGAGGATTTCATCGGATGAGTGCGAGACACTCTTGCGTGATTACATTGCCACGAAGCTTTGCCTGCCAAGCTTTAGAATTATTAAAGTAGAGTCAGGCGCTATTCCCATGACCTTAAGTCCTGAGTCTCTCTTCTCACCCGCCCATGTTCACTCGGTGATTGACGTCATTGGTGGTGCAGCTGGCATGGTCAAACCGAGCACGGGCTACTCTTTCCAGCGTAATCTGGCCTATTTGACCAGCCCAGCTAGAAAATCCTATGGGCATTTTCGCTTTCAGGTTTATGATGCTCTACTGCTGCGAATCATCCGATCCAACGGAGCCATGATCTCTCGAATTTTTGTGGTACTTTTCGCTGCAAATAGTCCATCTGAAATTTTTTCATTTCTCGACGAGAAGTCTCGATTCCTGGATGAAATAAAGATATTTTCTAGACTTCCTTGGGCGCCATTCATCCGAAGTCTAGTGGTCTATGATCCGTTCATATTTGCCGCTTCAGCTAGTGTCATTCTTCACTGGACCATTGGTGGGGTCTTTGTTTGGATTATTCCGATCATAGGCCTATTAACTTTTGGGATTGGGCATGGAAGTTTGGATCATCTACTTGATCCCAAACCTCACAAGTCTTTAAAATTCTACACGGAGTATCTAGGCTTGATGGCGATGTTTCTTTTGACCTGGTTTATCGCCCCACCGCTTGCCTTTATTTATTTTCTCTTTCAGTCGGCAGATCATTTTGGCGAGGCTAATTGGATTCGCGCGATCCGAAATTCACAAGATGCAAGGTGGACTCGCACGCTAGCCTCAATTTGGGGTCTATTTGCCGCCACATTTGGTGTTTTGATCCATTGGCAAGAGGCAGGCCCCATTGTCCAATTGATTCTGCGGGACTCAATGTCTGTAAAAGGTTTGACTCCCGAGATCGCTCAATGGTGCGGTTTGTTTATTTTTGCAGCAGGAATAGTTGCGGCAGGTCTTTTGGATCGATATGAACGTAAGGCCCTAGGCCGAGCAGTGAGTGGGCTTCCTGCGACTTTACTTTTGGGGGCTTTTACCGTGGCGTTACCGCTCTTGCCCGGATTTTTTTGTTTCTTTGCTTTTTGGCACGGGTGGGACTCGATTGCGGCTCAAAGGTTTGCCAACGGATGGAGCTTCAAAGAGTACGCAAAAAAGTCTCTTCGCTACACTGTGGCAAGCCTGACTGGTATTCTCGTGCTTGCGGTACTCTACGCCACGTCCATGGCGGATAATCGAATCTGGCAAATTATTTTTGTCGCAGTGGGCGCCTTGACGGCTGCTCATGCCCCTGTCATGAAGCGTTTTCTAAAAAGAAAACCGCCTCGCTTTTTGGGCGAGGCGGTTTAATCAATTACAAAGTCTGGTCTCTTGGACCACTGATCCTAGAATCAGTGTGCTCCAACGCTGAAACCTTCGTTTTCAGACTTAGCGCGTGCGATCCAGTAGATCATGACACCATAGAACGCTTTTGCAAGAACGTCACTGATAGCGTATCCGACCTGAACGCCAACCACTGCAGACTGAGGGTTGATGCCGAACATTGGTAGCATGTAAGTGATCGGGTAAAAACCCCAAGTAAGCAACAAAAGAAGGCGGATATTGGTCAAGTAGACTTTCGCCTCACCAGGTTGGCTTTCGATTGCCGTACCAAGTTTGCCCCAAAGAACCATCAAGATGTAAACGAAAGGAATCGAGGACAATGTGCCCCAGATAGCGCGTGTCATATTGTCAGTCGCGATTTCGCCTGGGTAACCGAGTGCGATCATCAAGAAAGCAGCAATGGCAAGCTTGCCAAATAGGCCTTCGCGTTGATTTTTTGGCAGTGCTAAAACTGCGACAAGTTCAACGAGTAGTAGCGGCACTGTAAGGAGCCAGTCAACGTAGCGGTAGGCATCGTTAAACGGCTTTCCGGACGGAGTATACATGCCATTTGCTGCCAGCGTGAAGGCTTCATTCCAGCTATTGAAAATGCGGAGGTAGTGATAGCACGCGATCGCCACCACAATGGAAGAAATCACAAGTGCGCCACGATACTTCGGAGCCACTTGGGATTTGATCGCTAGGAAGAATATGAAGGCTGCGCCCATACTCGCGATCGTAAACGAAAAGATGTTGTAAACCAGTGAAAATTGCGCTGCTGTCAGTTCCGTCATGCGTTTGACCCCACTCAAAGTTAAAATAGCACGCTAAAAAATTACCATGTCTTTGAAAAACTACGATAATTCTCTCACATCCTCAGTAGATAGGTCAATATACTACGCCTGAATAATCTTGGATGATCATCGCGCCGACCCCGCTGCATTTCAGGGACGCTTACTTGATGATGAGGCTAGGCAGCCTCAAACCAAGGTCAGATATGGATTTCGGAGATTTTATTTTTTTTAAGACCTGAGATTTGTGAGTGCACAAACTTCATACCGCCGGATGATGCTAGGGGTCTTGCGGTTCTTTCGATCCTTGGCACGGAGCTGTCTAATTAATAAGGAAGGTATGAGTGACTAAGAAAAAATCTTACCCCTCCACGACAGTTTTCCAACCGCGATGCGATTATATTTGCCGATGGTCGTAATCGGCGTTGAAGACATGTTTAGATTCTAAATCACGGACCTATTTTAACAACAGCATGTAGGCAGCCACGGCCTTAAGCTTCTCCTCGCCAAGGTACTCTTGGGGCGGCATTTGCGGGAAATCTGCGCGGATTTTTTGCGGTGCCTTAGCAAAGGTGACAATACCCTGGGGGTTGTCTTTGTATTTAGCCTGAATTTCTTTGACTGGTGGACCAATGAGCCGGTAATTGACGGCATGGCAACCTGCGCAGATCGCTCCGTAGGTTTGCTCGCCAAGATTTTCTGATTTCGTCACCGGTAGCTTTGCTTGATCCACCAACATGGTGACTGGCGGATTTTTTTGAGAGCCCTCGGCACATTTCTTGAAATGCTCTGTATCTCGTAACTTTAGACTTTCTGCATTATACAAACAAAGGTCCGTGCCGACTTTTGTACCCACCACGTCACCACCACGTGGAATCATGCCTTCGTCAGCACCTTCAGGAATCCCGGTACTGATCACTTGTTTGACCAGATAACGGCTCCAAATCCACAAATCACCAAAGCTCTTATGACCGTTATTGAGAAATAAATTACTTAAGATTTTGACGCGGTCGGGATTAGGTTCTACCTGTGGATCTTTAGCCATATGGGGAATAGCTCCGTGATGGGCGACGATGATACCTGCCAGACTGTTATCGCGGATGATGTTATTTTCAAACACCACATCATCAGCAGCCAGTAGGATCACCCCGGATCCAGGCGGCACACTGGCCACGATGGCTCCTTTGGCTCCAAAGTTCATGATGTTGTTATCAGAGATAATGTTATTACGAACGATGATGTTGCCGCTAGATTTCTTGGGAAGCTCAGGAAGGGTGAAGACTAAAATACCGCTTGTATTGCGGTAGACGTAGTTATTCTCAATTAAAACATCATGGGAGTTTTCGGCCTCGATGCCCGCCACGTTATCAAAAGCCTCATTGCGGCGAACATCTGTGTGCTGGCACATGCCGATATAAATTCCAGCGTCGGCGATACCAGAGGTGATGTTATCTTCAACTATGACATTGCGGCCAAGGGTTGGGTAAATGCCGTAGATGCCAGTGTTTTCCACCACCAGATGGCGCATGATCACGTTGTCTGCAGCCTGGGTGGTCACGCCGTTTGCTTTGTAATTTTGGAGTTTAAGCCATTCAACCGTAAATCCAGAGCCTGAGGCAATAATGCCGTCATTAAGCTCGCCGTGGCCATCAAGAGTAGGCCAGCGGCCTGCCAGGACTTTGCCTCGCAAAGTAATGTTGGCTTTGTCGATAAACAAACTTTCATGGTAGACGCCTGGTTCAATCACAATCACGTCACCAGGGCTGGCTTTTTTGACCGCGTCTTGAATTTTATCGCCAGGAGAGACCGTATGCTCTGCGGCCTGGACTTGAGATGTTACGGAGATGGCAGAAAAAACCAATAGCAGACGAAAAAAAACAGACGGCATTTATACGTTCTCCCTTAATTGGTGTCCTTAACGGAAAAACCAGATGGCACGACCTGCGGTATTTCAACCCTCCAACTATCATCAGTGAGAGCAGTCAAAAAATCTACTAAATCTCTTTGCTCACTTGTAGACAAACCGATAGGTCTAACATGCCAATGGGTGTCTTCTTTTGAAATCCCGTCCTTAGAGCGCCCACCGCCGTCATTGTAGAAACGAATGACCTCGGTAAGTTCTGCAAAAGCACCTCGATGCATGTAGGGTTTTGTCAGAGTAACTTGTCTGAGGGTTGGGACCTTAAATGCACGAGCCTCTCCCGGTGCACCGACAGTCAAGATCTCGTGATTGGTAAACAACGGAGGTGTGTGACATTCAGAACATCTGGTCAAAAATGAGCGAAATAGCTGAAAGCCTCTGATTTGAGATTCATTCAGTGCACCTGTATCTCCCAGAGCGTAGCGGTCATAGGGGGCAGTGAAACTGATCAGTGACGACTGAAAGCTAGCTAGGGCTTGGGCGACCTCGGGCCAAGTAATAGCCTGATTGCTGTGATCACGTCGAAGTGATCTAAATAGCATTTTGTAAGTTTTGTTGGCATTGAGACGTGCCAGGATGCTTTCAAGAGACGGATTTTTCATTTCAAGTGGCGACAGCAGCGGCGCTTGTAATTGCGCGTCGACCGTGTCGGTTCGCCCATCCCAAAAAAATTTAGGATTATAAGCTAAATTTACAAGCCCCGGCACACTGCGCAGTCCAGGTTTATCACCAGAGAATGCTTTTTTCGGGTCGTGACAGCTTGCACACGATGTTTTTTCGTCATGGGCTAAAATCGGATCAAAGAATAATAACCGACCAAGATCGATTTTTTGCGGACTTAGGATGATCTCTTTTTGCGGAAATTTCCAAAGTCCATTGTAAGGGGCGTTGGTTTTTGTGTAGGGGACCTTGGGGCGGCATTGGCCTTTATTGTCTTGATATAGACCTGTCTCGGGACAGTTTGAACTTAAAGCAAAGCTACCAGCTGCGTGAACCGGCGCAGCCAGCACGGCCAAGCATAAAGTGGCTTTAATGATGCGAAGTGAAAACATGCCTATTTAATTCTAAGAGACTTAAATCCGATTTGGTTCTTTGAATTTTTTTGGATTTTTGTGAGACGCGCGAATTCTTCCACAAGAAAATCGACGTCGTTAATGGCGTGCTCAGTCACGGAATCCCAAAGCATTTGCCGGCGCTCGTTGATGAAGACAACCCCGTGCAGCGGACGCTCTGAAAATTCGTCCCAAATTCCAAATCCCTTATGCAGAGCCCGGTTCTGATCCCCCACGGTAGGAATACTAAATGCGGGATCACCGCTTAAGGTTACAGCGTAGAGGTCAATGCCAAGGCCTTTGAGAGTCTCTTTGGCAGCGTCAAGTTTTTTCAACTGTTCAACGCATAACGGACAGGCAGGGCCAACGGCGAAAACAAATAACTTATAGCGCCCCTGCGAAGGAGTCGCAAAAACATTAGCAGCGTCTTGGTTCTGACCGCGGTACTCCGGCCATGCGTACATCTGAGGCGTTAAAGGACCCATGGCGTCCATGTTGATGTCCTCCAAATACTGAAGTTCTTTTGGAGGATTGGCCACACGAGCATTATGGTGGCTGATGCCATTTTCGATAATTCGTTTCATCAGATCTGGATGCAGGCCGGCTAGTTTTAGCTCCTCAAAATCGGATGCCGCCACTGGTGGCGTAATGGCTAAGGTTGCTGCACGCTCAAGGTCTGAGATGATACCGACATCTCTGGATGCAGAGTATTCTGGAGCAAGATAATAGGCCAGAAGATTCAAATGATCTGTAATTTGAAGGGATTTTCGGTCGCTTAAAAGAGCCTGAGCTGTACTTTCAGCAATTTCCGAGTGGGCCAATTCTTGGGCTAAAAGAAGCAACTGGCTCGCGGGCGTTAGTTTCAGGCCTGAAAGCTTCGTTAAGAAATACTCGGG
>Ga0214921_10000487_pt1 | contig 73678 bp, 85 predicted proteins | sample LL1505_MetaG_FD_177992 | JGI IMG/M metagenome (GOLD analysis project Ga0214921, IMG submission 177992) | Freshwater microbial communities from Lake Lanier, Atlanta, Georgia, United States - LL-1505 | ecosystem: Environmental > Aquatic > Freshwater > Lake | place: USA: Georgia | collected... | reverse complement strand
ATAAACTATTGATAAACTATTGATAAACTATTGATAAACTATTGATAAACTATTGATAAACTATTGATAAACTATTGATAAACTATTGATAAACTATTGATAAACTATTGATAAACTATTGATAAACTATTATATCTTTTATTTTTCTCTTTAAAAACACTCTTGATATTTTAATGAAGAGAGAAACTACAATATTTCTCTCTCCATTCGATTATATTATATTATTTTTTTATCTATTTTTTCCTTTTTGTTTTCAGAAAAAAAATGTTGGGATTACCCTCTTTTATGGGGTTTTACTACACTTAATGGCAACCCTTATATATTATTTTTTAATTGTTTTTTTTATTGTTTTTTAATCTTCTTCCTCTTCTTCCTCTAATTCTTCAAAATCTATGCTGTTTGTTTTTGTATTCCATACACCTATTTGGTAATGTTCTTTATCGTATATTATATTTATTGATGATCTTAAGTATTCTACTCCTTTGTATTCAAAAGGAACTACTGTTATTTTTTCTACTACTTCTTTTACTACTTCTTTTACTACTTCTTCGTTTTCATATGTTATTGATGATACTGATGATACTATACTTTCATTATCATCCTCTTTTTCTTCTACCTTTTTTGATTTTTCGACTTTTTTTCCTTCTTTTCCTGCTTTTTCTGCTTTTTTACCTTCTTTTCCTTCTTTTTTTTCGGCCTTTTTTCCTTCTTTTGCCACCTTTTCTTCGGCTTTTTTAATCTTTTCAGCTTCTTTTGCTGCCTTCTCTTCGGCCTTTTTAAGCTTTTCAGCTTCTTTTGCTGCCTTTTCTTCGGCCTTTTTAAGCTTTTCAGCTTCTTTTGCTGCCTTTTCTTCGGCCTTTTTAAGCTTCTCAGCTTCCTTTTCAGCCTTTTCTTCGGCCTTTTTAAGCTTTTCGGCTTCTTTTGCAGCCTTTTCTTCGGCCTTTTTAAGCTTCTCAGCTTCTTTTTCGGCCTTTTCTTCGGCCTTTTCTTCGGCCTTTTTAAGCTTTTCGGCTTTTTTTGAATTAATTGACGCCGATTCGGCTGATGATTCTTCAGACAATTCGGCTGAGGATACTAACTCCGATATTATTTCTGATTCTACTTCTTCGCTTACCTTTTTACATGTGGATGATTCTATTTCGCTTTTCGATGATGACACCAATTCTGCAAATAAGTCCGACTCTTCTGCTTTTAATTCTATTACTTTTTTTGATTTTGGGGGACGACCTTTCGGCTTATTTTCTTTCCTTTCATTTTCTTTTTTCTCCTTACCTTTATCCTTTTTCATTTTCACTTCTTCTATTGATAGTATTGTTATTGCTTCTTCGTAGTCAAATTTATATTTTTCTGATAATTCTTTTATTTTTTCTTTTAGGATTTCTTTTATTGATAATTCTAGGTTTAATATTAATTTATTTGAGATTGAATTTGACATTTTTGATTTACTTTTAAGTTCTTCTTTTGGGTTGGTTGTTATATGTTTTTTATTTTTTTTGTTTAATGTATTTCAATTTTTTTCTTTTTTTATTGTTTTTTTGGTTTACTAAATATTTTTACTACTTTTTTTTTATTTTTTTAATATATAATGAGCGGTACTTGGCAACCTGATAATTTAAACATAACTAGTGAGTGGAGCTCTGTTTGTTTTGGGAATGAACGGTTTGTTGCTGTTTCAGGTTCAAATACGACAAATCGTGTTATGACTAGTACTAATGGAATTACATGGACTTCTATAAAGGCTGCTGAAAATAATAATTGGCAATCCGTTTATTATGCTAATAATATTTTTGTTGCTGTTTCAAAATCAGGAAGTGGTAATCGTGTCATGACTAGTCCTGATGGGATTACATGGACTTCTAGAACATCTGCGGCGGATAATGATTGGTCATCAGTTTGTTATGGAACGGTTACTGATTCAGGTAATCAAAGATTTGTAGCTGTTGCAACTTCAGGTACTAATAATCGTGTTATGACTAGTAATAATGGTACGTCTTCATGGGATACTAGAACAACTCCTGGAGATAATCCTTGGAATTCTATTTGTTATGGAAAAGTTACTAGTACTAATACTGGATTATTTGTTGCAGTTGCAAGTTTAGGTGCAAATCGTGTTATGACTAGTCTTACGGGTGTTTCGTGGACTCTTAGTGCATCTGCTGAACAAAATAGTTGGACTTCTGTTTGTTATGGAACGGTTACTAGTAATGGAAGAGGTTTATTTGTTGCTGTTTCAAATTCAGGCACTAACCGTGTTATGACTAGTCGTGATGGAATTACTTGGACTTCTAGAACAGCTGCTGCAGATAATAATTGGACATCTGTTTGTTATGGTATTATTAATGATGGTCTTATTAATGCTCGTGGAGTTTTTGTTGCTGTTTCAAATTCAGGGACTGGTAATCGTATTATGACTAGTCCTAATGGGATTGATTGGAGTATTGACACATCTGCTGCAGATAATAATTGGACATCGGTTTGTTATGGAAATGGGTTATTCGTTGCGGTTTCAAGTGATGGTTATCATCAAGTTATGACTCGTACTAGTTCAACTTCAGCATCGTGGTATTTACAGACAACAACTAGTTTAGTTTCACCTTATTGGAATTCTGTTTGTTATGGTAATGAAAAATTTGTTGCAGTTGCATCTTCAGGTATTGGTAATCTAGTTATGACTAGTCCCGACGGGATTACATGGACTTCTAGAACAGCTGCTGCTGATAATAATTGGAGGTCTGTTTGTTATGGAACTGTTAGTAGTGTTGGTTTATTTGTTGCTGTTTCAAATACTGGTACTAATAATCGTGTTATGACTAGTCCCGACGGGATTACATGGACTTCTAGAGCAACTCCTACAACTCCTTCAACTAATAATTGGACTTCTGTTTGTTATGGGACAGATGCTTCAAATAATAACATTTTTGTTGCTGTTGCAAATTCAGGTACTAATAATCGCGTTATGACTAGTACAAATGGATATGATTGGACTTATAGAACATCTGCTGTAGATAATAGTTGGACTTCTGTTTGTTACGGAAAAGATGCTTCAAATAATAACATTTTTGTTGCTGTTGCAAATTCAGGAACAGGTGTTGGGGATCGGGTTATGACTAGTCCTAATGGAATTACTTGGACTTCTAGAACAGCTGCTAGAACTAATAATTGGTCTTCTGTTTGTTATGGAAAAGATGCTTCAGGTAATGGATTATTTGTTGCTGTTGCAACTTCAGGTACTGATAATCGTGTTATGACTAGTCGTAATGGGATTAATTGGAGTTCTAAAACATCTGCTGCTGATAATAATTGGATTTCTGTTTGTTATGGCAAAGATTTATTTTGTGCTGTTGCAAATACAGGTACTGGGAATCGGGTTATGACTAGTCCTAATGGAATTACATGGAGTATTGGAACATCTGCTGCAGATAATAATTGGAGTTCTGTTTGTTATACTGATAATATTTACGTTGCTGTTTCTAATGGACAATCATATACATCTAATACAGCTGTTATGTATAATGGTGTGTACTCTTGTTATGCCAAAGGTACTGATATTCTTTGTTCTATTGATGGAGAAGAAATTTATGTTCCTATTGAAAATATCAAAAAAGGAACTTTAGTTAAAACATATTTACATGGCTATAGACCTGTTCAGTTAATTGGCAAAAATAGTGTTATTAATATTAATTCTCTTCCATTAAATTGTTTATATAAATTGAAACAAGGCAACTTAACTGTTACTGGGGGTCATTTTTTACTTGTTGATGAGTTACCTGATAATTTATCACATGAATTTTATAAGTTACATTTTAAGGTTGATGATAAGTTTGCTTTACTTGCTTGTCATTCTGATTTATTTGAACCTATTCAAAATAATGATATTTTTATTATTTATCATTTGGTTTTAGAATCTGATTTTGATCAACCTTCGAGACATTTTGGGATTTATGCTGATGGTATTTTATCTGAGTCTACTACTGTTAAAAATTTTATATATTGTAATTTTGAAAATACTGGGTAATTATATTTTATAAATTTTATTATTTTTTCACTTTATAAAATATTTAGATTTTTTTAATATTTTTTTATTTTTTATTTTTATGTTACAGTTAGTGTTGTTACTTCGTCTGAAGGATACCAACCATTACTTTTTAATTCACTTGAACTACTACTATATTCTATAAATAAATCGAATGCATTTACGGCACTTTTCGAACCTGTATAATAATATGTTGTATTCGATTTTTCTACTATTCCATATAATTCATCTAAACTACTACAATTTGCAAATGTATTACTATTTATTGTTTCCATATTACTTGTTATTGTTACTTCGATTAAACTTGTACAATAATTAAACATATTTGATACCGTTAAAGTATTTTTTAAAATTACACTTGATAAATTTGCACATCTTTTAAATACATCATCACCTATTGTTGTTAAATCTGAGTATACAGTTATACTTGTTAACCCATTGCATCCATAAAATGCACCATCTCCCATACTTTGTATACTTGATAAACTTGAGTTATTGCTTGAAATATTTGTTAGACTTGAACAACCATAAAATGCATTTTGACCTATACTTGTTACACCTGTTAAATATTGTATACTTGATAGTTGTGTACAATCATAAAAGGTGTATTGACCTATACTTGTTACGGTAGATGGAAATGATATACTTTGTAAACTTGTACAACCATAAAATGCATAATCAGGAATACTTGTTACGGTAGATAGTATTGAAACTGTTTGTAATTTTGTATATCCTGAAAATGCAGATGATGAAATACTTGTTATTCCTGAAGGTATTGTAAAATCTGTTATTTGAGTAATTACTGATGATATTTGTGAATTAAAACTTGGATTTATTGTTATACTTGTTAGACTATAACATGCATCAAATATAGTGTTATTTACTAGTGTTTGAAGTGTATTTGAAAAAATTAAGGTTGTTAATGATTCACAAAGGACAAATGCGTTACCTCCAATACTTGTTACATTTGATAAATTTGATATACTTGATAGACTAGTACACTTATAAAATGCACTATTTCCTATACTTGTTACATTTGATAAATCTGATATACTTTGTAAACTTGTACAATTATAAAATGCATAATCAGGAATACTTGAAATAGAATCAGTTATTGAAATACTTGGTACACTTATACAACCATAAAATGCATATGAATCTATACTTGTTACATTTGATAAATCTGATATACTTGTTAGACTTGAACAATCATAAAATGCGTATTCTCCTATACTTGTTACTGAAGATTGAAATGATATACTTTGTAAACTTGTACAACCATAAAATGCATAATCAGGAATACTTGAAATATCTCCAGTTATTGAAATACTGGTTATACTTGAACAATCATAAAATGCATTTGAATCTATACTTGTTACTGAAGATGCTATTGTAACTGTTTGTAAATTTGTGTATCCTGAAAATGCAGATGATAAAATACTTGTTACTCCTGAAGGTATTGTAAAATCTGTTATTTGAGATATTACTGATATTTGTGAATTAAAACTTGGATTTATTGTTATAGTTTTTAATTCTGAACATCCTGAAAATACATTTGTACTTATACTACTTAATGAATTTGAGAATATTAAACTTGTTAATTTTGAACAATTTTCAAATGCATAAGTTTGTATACTTGTTACATTTGTTAAACCTGATATACTTGATAGACTTGAACAATTAAAAAATGCATTATTCGATACACTCGTTAATGAATTTGAGAATATTAAACTTGTTAATTTTGAACAATTTCCAAATACATATGACCCTAAACTTGTTAGACCTGTTAAATTTGTTATACTTGATAGACTTGAACAATTAAAAAATGCATCTTGATCTATACTTGTTACATTTGTTAAATCTGGTATACTTATTAAAGATGTACATTTATAAAATGCGAATTCTCCTATACTTGTTACGGTAGATACAAATGATATACTTAATATTTTTGTATAACCATCAAATGCACTATTGGGAATATTTGTTACTCCTGAAGGTGCAGTATAGTATAATATTTGTGAAAATACAGATACTTGAGAAATTAAACTTGGTGCAATTGTTATAGTTTGTAATGCTGAACATCCTGGAAATACTTCTGTACCTATACTACTTAATGAATTTGAGAATATTAAACTTGTTATACTTGAACAATCATAAAATGCATATGAACCTAAACTTGTTACACCTGTTAAATCTGTTATGCTTGATAGACTAGTACAACCATAAAATGCATATGTACCTATACTTGTTACGGTAGATGTAAATGATATACTTAATATTTGTGTATAACCTTCAAATGCACTATTGGGGATATTTGTTACTCCTGAAGGTGCAGTGTAGTATAATATTTGTGAAAATACAGATACTTGAGAAATTAAACTTGGTGCAATTGTTATAGTTTGTAATGCTGAACATCCTGTAAATACATCTGTACCTATACTACTTAATGAATTTGGAAATACAATATTTGTCAATGCTGTACAATTCTGAAATGCATTATAACCTATACTTGTTAGTGGTGAAAGTGAAAATACCAGGTTTGGTAATAATATACAATTATGAAATGAATATTCGTTTATGCTTTGTATATTTGTTAATCCTGATACACTTATTAAACTTGAACAATTCTCAAATGCAGATGTACCTATACTTTTTACTGAAGAATTAAATGATATACTGGTTAAGTTTGTACAATTATAAAATGCACTATCGGGTATACTTGTTACTTGTGAAGGTACTGAAAATTTTGTTATATTAGTTATTTCTATTTGTGAATTAAAACTTGGTGGAATTGTTATACTTTTTAAATTTGTACATGATTTAAACGCAATTGATAATGATACATTTCCGGTAGAGTTAATAATACTAGTAAGATTATTTGAAAATATAATATTTGTTAAATTAGTACAACCAATGAATGAATTAGTATCCATATTTTTTACACTTGATAAACTTGCTATACTAGTTAAATTTGTACAAGAATAAAACGCATAGCTTTCTATTGTGTATATATATGATAGACCTGTTACAGTTGTTATATCTGTACGGTTTTTAAATAAACTATCACCTATGTCTGTTACAGTGTATGTTTTATTATTATACAATACGCTGCTTGGAATATAATAACTAGTACTAGTAGTATCGACTGTACTAGTAACTTGGACTGTATAACCCGCTTGAATAGTATAAGTATATGTACTATCTGAAAATGTTTTGCCAATGTTAGAAGACATGTTATATATTATACTAAAATATTATTTTTTACTATTTTTTTATTTTTTTAATATTTTTTATGTTACTTTAGGTTTATAATTTATATTTCTCCTAATTTTTCACCTTTAACGGTGTAAATATACAACGGATTATAAATAAAAAATGAAATAGTTTTTTATTTAATTAAATAATGTAATTATATATTATTTATATTTGAGTTAAAAATCAATACTATTTTACTGAATTAATAATAATGGTTTATCAATCTCATTTACAATTGTTTAAAATTATTTCTAATTTTGAAGATATAAGCAATGAAATTTTAAAAAATTTATCTGATCTTAATTATAAAGATAAAAATAATTTAGATTTAGATTTTAACGATCATTTTCATTCAAGAGAAATACAACTTCATCCTAATATAAGAGATATAGAAAAATATAATTTGCCTAATGATTTTATTAATGCAGTATATTGTCTTCCGCAACAAGAATTTTGGGATTGTTATAGAAACAATACTTTTAAAAAATTTATTAAACTTTCGCCTTTTAAAAAATTTCCTCATTTAAAAACTCCAATTCCAATATTAATACGAACTACAACTGGAATTTGTTCAAATGAATATAAAGATTGGATATATAATAATCGTCATTATCTTTTATATTTTTCAAGATTTGAACATTTAATACATTCACCTTATATTGGTACAGATGAATCAACTGAAATATTAATAAAATATACAGAAATTTTTAAAATACCCGAAAATTTAGACAATAATATAAATCAAGATATAGATAAAAACATTATACAAGAAGAATATAATATTTAAGAAGAAGATTCTAAAACAAAAATAAAATACAAAATATTATAAGGCAAAATAAAATTCATTAAAATATTTACACATTTTATTATGTATATTTCTATATTACTATATTACTGAATTGAATATACACTATAATCTCGAAAATATTCATTTCTAAGTTGTTCAAATCTTTAGTGTGATTGATTATTAATTTCTCTCAATTCATCTATCTTTCTAGTCAATTCATTTTCTTCTTGAGTATGTAATTGTCTTTCTTCTGGTATCATTTTTTTAATTTTCGTATAGTCTATCATCAAGTTCTTGATATCTTTCCATATTCACTCTATTTTCACTCATTAAAGATTGTAGTTCAGCGAATTTTCTTTGTTTTTGTGTATTATTTGTAGGTTGTACACTTTGCTTAATTTTAGTTTTGGTATTTTTATAATTAAAACTATCCGTAAAATAAATATAGAAAATAATATTATTTATAAACCCTTTTATAAATAATTATTTGTATATTTTTATTTGAAAAAAACTTGGGAATAAAAAAATATCGTAAATAGCTGATTTTTTATTGTGTTCGCAAAACAACAACTAAGCATTATTTATTTTTGTTTTATTTTGTGAGTTTTGTTTTTTTTAAATCGGCTTACACGAGATTTTCTTTTTCCGCCAAAATTATAGTTTGATGATTTATCTGAATAAGTATATTCCAATACTTTTATAACACCATTTGTTCCATAATTAAAACCATTGTTCAATAATATATTTCTCATTATGCCTATAGGAGATGTCATTAAACAAAAACAATTATTTTCCATTCCTAAGTTTTCTATAAACGATAACATTTTATGTGAAAAAGATGATTTTTTATTACAAGTATTACATTTATTTATTGTGCTTTTGTATATTGACAAAAAAAATAATACTTGTTGGGGGACATTTATTTCAGTCCAATGGTCGTCTTTGAAAAAACGAATTTTATTTTCAATATGAATATTGTAAAAAACGTGTCCTATGTATTTTTCTTCTTTATCATGCATTTCACAATACATAATAATAAATGAGTTTTCATCAAAACGCCGTGGCTTCATTGTGTATATGTAATTTTCGGCTTCTCCTAAAACTGTTGTTGTATCGATGTATATCATCTCATCGCTTGGCGGGGTTTTATCAAATGTATCAATTTCCTTCATAATATTATCTTTCCAAAATTTGTATTTTTCATCGTGTGTATCATTGATTATATAAAAAACACCGTTGTCTGACATATATATATAAAGATAAAAACAAAGTGAGTGAAAAATACAATGTCTAAATAAAAAGAAAATATACAAATAATGCAAAATTATATAAGCACATGTCTGTATAATATAACAATACAAGTATAACGGTTAAACGAAAATCGTATTGGGTTATTGCGTTAAGTCAGTGCACCGAGAAGCGAATGGGTATTTATACATTATAATATTTCGCTTAATTTATGTATTTGTTCTTTTGTAAATGATTGAGGAAAAAGTATGTGAAAATGTATTATCAGATTACCTGAATGACCATCACGAATTAATCCAAGTTGTTGAATAACTTTACGGTATTCAGGTGTTATTATATTTCCACTATTATTATGTAATGTGTATGATTTACCATTTAAATGTTTTATTTCAAATGAAAACCCGCATAATGCATCTTTTAATGAAATATTTTTTTCTAAAACAAGATCTAAACCTTCTCTTTTAAAAAATGATTCATTTAATACTTTTATAAATATTTTTATATCTCCTTTAATATTCAAATCTAGTATGTTTCCTTTTTCTCTTAAAACAATCATTTCACCATCATCAATGCCTTTAGGTATATCTATATATATTATTTCTTTTTCAAATACTTTTAATCCATTTTCAATAATCCATCTTTCAATATCTATAGGAATTTTACTACCATTATAAACTTGTTCCATAGTTATATTTAAAGTTTTCGTTATAGGTACAGGTTTTTGTAATGCTTGATGTAATCCCATTGGTCCAGCTCCATTAAAAAAATGAACTTTGGTGTTTAATGGCATACCTGAATATCCATTATGCATACTAAATGATACATCTCCAAATATAGAACTTAAAATATCTTCAAATGGTATATCAGAATTCATAAAAGGATTACCAAATGGTATTTGTTGATTTCCAAATTTTAGTTTCATATCATATTCTTTCCTTTTTTGTGTATCTCCTAAAATTTCATAAGCTTCATTTATTTTTTGAAATTTACTTACAGCATCAATATCCCCTGTATTTTTATCAGGATGATATTTTAATGAAAGTGACCTATAAGCTTTTTTAATTTCGGTTTCATTTACATTTTCATTAATTCCTAATATATTATATAAATTCTCAGACATAAATATATTATTATAAAAGATATACTTAAACAATTATTAACTTATAATATTATGAATGTTGAAAATAAATTATTTATTTATAAATATCAGCCCATATATCTATCTGATTATGGTATAGATGATAATATAATAAACATGATACAAACCTTGATTAACATAAACAATTTAAATGTTTTATTAATAGGAGATACTGCTTCTGGTAAAACATCCATGTTAAATACAATAATTAAAGAATATTATGCAGATTATAATTATAAAGATTATGAAGAAAATATACTTCATATTAATAGTTTAAAAGAACAAGGGATAAATTATTATAGAACAGATGTAAAAACATTTTGTCAAACTTCTTCTATTATTAAAAATAAAAAAAAAATAATTGTATTAGATGATATTGATTTAATAAATGATCAAAGTCAACAAGTATTTAGAAATTGTATTGATAAATACAGTCATAATATTCATTTTATATCATCATGTAGTAATGTACAAAAAGTTATTGAAAGTTTACAATCAAGATTTATTACAATTAAATTAAAACCTTTAACTAAAACCCATTTAATTAATTTACTTAATAAAATTAAACAAAATGAAAATATTGTAATCGATAAAGAATCTGAAGAATTTATATTAAATGTTTCAAATAATACAGTTAAAATTTTAATAAATTATATGGAAAAATTTAAATTACTTAATGAACCAATTACAATACAAAATGCAATACAATTGTGTACTAATATAAGTTTTATTACATTTGAAGAATATACAAATTATATTAAACAAAAACAATTAAATAGTGCAATTAAATTAATTTATCAAATATATGATAAAGGTTATTCTGTAATGGATATACTTGATAATTATTTTATCTTTATTAAACATACTACTATATTAACAGAAGATGAAAAATATAAAATAATACCTTATATTTGTAAGTACATTACAATTTTTCATAATATTCATGAAGATGAAATCGAATTATCTCTTTTTACAAATAATTTAATAAATATCTTATAAATATTTTATAAATATAAAATATGAAACATACTCAACAATTATTTAAAATAAATATTCCTAATGATATTTTATTTAACTTATTGGATAATATTTGTACAAAAGAAAATAATATTTATACAGTTAATTTAAGTTCATTTAAAAAAGGTTTATTTACAAATGATATTCAAACATTTATTGAAGAGTGTAAAAATTATTATCATTTATCAAAACATAAATATTTAAATACAAAACTGGTTTACAATAGTTTTACAACAGTTTTAAGGCAGATATGTAATAATAATAAAATAAATTATACATCCAAAATTAAATATGATAAATCTGCATATGAGATTATTTATTATATTTATGAATAAAGGTCTAATTATATTGTATAATATTTAGTATTTTTTATTTTTTTTTGTTATTTGTTTATTATTTTTTTTATTTTTATATTTTGTACTATTTTCGTAATTTTTATTATTTTCATTATTTTTTTTATTTTCATATTTTGTACTATTTTCATAATTTGTATTGTGTTCATAGTCTTCTTCTTCTGTCTCAGATATAGATTCATCATTATTTGTTTTATACATATATAATCCTACACCACCTGCAGTAAGAAGTGTTGTTGCTAAAAATAATGAATTAAAATCACTCATATATACATACTTTACATTTTATTCGGTGTATTTTAATTTTATTAAATTATCTCCAAGAAAATTTGGTTTTAATCCATATAATCCAGGATAATTAGGGGTTTTCCAAAACCCAACAAAATTATTTTTAATATTTTTATTAATTGATGGTTCTAAAGGTTCTAAAATATGCCCACCACCTTCTCCTAATGTTACTAAAATATAATTTCCTATAATCGTATTACTTTCTAATACTTGTTTTTCAGATAATCTTGTAAACCATTGATATTTTACTCTATTTAATAATTCATTACTAGGTATAAGTATTCCATATAAATTCCTATACAAGTTTAAATAATTATTTGACATTAAATCATCAATTAATATAGGATTATCATCTATAGTTTTTGTTCCTATATTAGTTCCATCAATAAAATTTATTTGTCCTTTTCTTATACGATTTTCACACCATCTATTAAAATCTCCTAAAAATATAGATTCTGCAGTATAGTCTGTAGACATTACCCTTTGCATAAATTCAATTAAATTATTTAATGTAATATTTTCTTTTGTAGAACCACAAAATGATAAATTTGGGTAATAATTAAAAGTAGTTGATGTTATATTTCTGTCTATCGTTTCACACAAAAACATTTTATTATTATTTGTACCTTTATAATAAAGATCAATTAAATCTCTAATACATAAAAAAGATATTGGACAAATCATGCCACCATATATATATAATAATTTCATTAAACCTAATGTTCGTGTATTATCTAAAATTGGATTAGATATTTTAGACATATTTATATTCCATGATGGTATTAACTTATGAAATGAGTTATCATCAATAATACATATTGTAAAAGATTTGTCACATTGTTGTATTATACTTTTAACGGTTAAAAATAAATATGGTTGATTTAAGTCAAATGAACTTCGTGATCCAAAACTTAACCATCTTCTAGAATTGTATTCATATGGAACATGTATCCATAAAATAGGTTTTTTACTTTTAGCTAAAGTTGTTTCATCTAATAAATAATTTTGGATTGCTTCATAATTATACTTATTATCTTCCTTATTTTGTTTATATTCAAACCTTTTGTATAATATTATGAGAGAAATAAGAATAACAAAAAGAAAAATGTAATTATTTATTGTAAAAGACTTCATATAATATTATATAATAATATATATTATTATATTTTTATTTTTTTAAACATTTGTCTTTACAGTTGCATAACAATGTATATAAAACTGATGTAACATATAATTACAATGTGTAATACTTTTATATAGTTCTGATTTTTTATTTTCTCGTGTACGATCACAATATTTATTTAGTTTTGATTTTATTGTATCACAATCGTAATTTATTCATAAGCAAATCTATTATATAATATAAATTATTTTTATATTATTTTATTGTATTTTATATTTTGTATTATGGTATATTATAATGAGTATTCATCCATCATCTGATGTTCCTGGATATATTGATATTCCTCCATGTATTGATAGTTTAGATTCAATAAATTTTGGAAAAATTTATGGTAATTATGAAGATAGTATATTTTCACTTAATAATAAAAGTTTTAAAACTAATATTTATTATAGTTTAAAATATCAAACAAAAGTATTAAAACCTGAATTGTTTGGAACAAAAGATAACAAATATAGTTATCCAATTATACAATCAGTATTTGAACTAAATATTCCAGTATTTTCCTCAGTTTTTATACACAAAGATGATTTAACAAAAGCAAGAAACATACTAAAACAAATAAACAAAGATAATGAACAATCTAAACTAAGTATAACCAAATTTTACAAAAAATATGTATTTAAGTATTCAAGCCCTTTATTTAATTGTTTTTATGAAAATATTCCTTCAATATTTACAACAAATATTGATGATAATTATGTTCTTGTATTTATTTTTACTGGATATATAACTTTTTTTAAAGATTATGAATCAAGAGAAGATAGTCAATTTATTACTATAAGCATAAATGAATTAGATACTGATAATGATGTTGATGTACCTGATTTGCCTACTTCTGATTTAGCATTATCAGTAAGTAACAAAAAACATAAAGTACAAACTCTTACAGATGTTCCTCTTACAGATACTATTATAGATACAACTACACGTAAATCAATAAGAATAAACAAAACAAACAAAACAAACCCATTAATTGGAGGTAACAAATACAAAAAAAGTAAATCTAAAAGTAAAAAAAATAAATCAAAAAGTAAAAGAAGTAAAAGAAGTAAAAGAGTAAAAAAGTAATTAACTTCGTAATGGCGAGTTTAATGCACTATATAAATGATTATTACATCTCTTAAAAAAATTGTGTAGTTCTTTTGGGTCAGAACCTGTAATAGCATCATCAGGAATATATGTATTATTGCCTTTTTTATAGCATAATATTACAGGTATACCATTCACCATTTTTTTACTTTTTAAAAAAGAGTATAAATCAAATGATTTGTCAACATCAATATCACAGCAAATAACTTCAGGCGGTGAACTTGCAAAAAATGCATCTATTACTGGTTTTATTTGTTTACATGGTCCACACCATTCAGCACCTAATTTTATTATAATAAGTCCTGTATTATTTTGTAAAAGAGATAAAAATAAGTCTCTATTTGGAATTTCTGAAATAACATGTTTTGTAGTTGTCATAATATATGTTATTTTTATTTATACTAAATTTTGTCGCATTTTTTTATTTATATATTATATGATATCTTCATATAGATTAGGCGATTTAGTATTACTCGGATTAAATAATCAAGAAGTAACTAATTTAATAGATGATTATCCAAATTCAATAGGCGATGAATATGTAAAAAATGAATATACTGTAAATAATATATCTAAAATAACAAATATTGTATTAAATAATATTGAAAAATATAAAGATATATTACCTAAAGATATAGAAAATAGTACGGTAATTCATTTGAGATTAGGTGATGTTATTTGTGGTAATGAAGGTCATGAGCAATTAAAACGACCTTTATCATTAAGTTATTTAAAAGAAAATATTCCTTTAAATCAAAAAACATATATAATAGGTAAATGTTTTTTTGCAAAAGCTAGTTCTACAAATTATGATGAATGTATTAATATGTCAAATAAATATTTAAATGATGTTATTAATGAATTTAATGCAGAACATTTTGATGGAGGATTTGCAGATATAGATTTATGTTGTGCTGTTAAATGTAAAAATTTTATACAGGGTATGGGTTATTTTAGTGAATTAATATCAAGAATAAGAGACCACTTAAATTTAAATACTAAAAAAATTAATCCTCACAAAATACATTTATTTCCATCTGCACAATATAGTAATAAAAATACTAAAAATACTGTTTTATTTATCGAACCTCGTAACATAATGCATTCTTTAAATGTTTTAAAAAGAACATACAATTTATTAAAAGATGATTGGAATTATGTATTTTATTGTGGAAAAAATTATTTTGATAACTGGAAATCTATTTTGCCAAACTATATTGAAATACGAGCATTAGAATGTAATAATTTATCACAAAATGAGCATAGTGATTTTTTAAAAACTAAAGAACTATGGTATTCTTTATATGGTACATTTATATTAACAATTCAGTTAGATGTGTGGTTGTTTAATGAACCACCTTACACTATAGATTATTTTTTAAATTTAAATAAAAGTTATATTGGTGGAAATATGAGTTATACATGGAAAGAATTATTAAATTATAATATTAATCCTGAAATTAGAAACTTTAATGGTGGATTGTCTCTTAGAAAAAAAGAAGATATGATAAAAATTATAGAAAATTATCCTCCTGAAAAAACATTAATAGTTAATCCAAATAAAACTGAAGGACCATATTTTGAAAAATATCCTGAAGATATGTATTTTACAATTGGTTGTTATAAATTAAATATGAATATTGGTGATGATAGCGTGTGTTCAAATTTTGCATTGCATACTATTTATTATGATAAATGTTTTGGTATTCATAATGCACATGATGATTTAAAAAATATTTTAAATGTAAAATATCCATATTTAAAAACTATTAATCCACATGTATATTTTAATCCAATTCAAAATAATAATATAATTAAAAATCCAATTCAAAATAATAATATAATTAAAAATACAGTAAAAAGATTAATTATTAATAAATATATAAAAAATATAAATCAAAATAATAAAAATACAAATAAAAATAAATTATCTATTGTAAGGTTGTAAATTCGATTGTTTTTGTTTTTATAAATCTCTGTATTTTTATAAATTACATTAAATAAAAATAATATAAAACAAATATTATATATTATTTATATTTCCATGAATAGAGTTGAACAAATGAAAAAAATACAAAATGATGGTTTAGAATTATTTACTAAAAAAAATGCTGATTATGGTGATGCATTTGCTAAATATGGATTTATAGGAGTATTACACCGACCGAAAAGAAAAATGAGACAAAAACATAATTATTATTTGTAGATTTTATAACTATGTTTTAAGTAATTTGTTAAATGGTCTTTTGTTATTTTACTTGCTAATATTCCATTTATTGTATTATAAATATCATCGTAAGTATTTGGACTTTCTTTTTTGATATAATGTTTTAATTGACTGAAAAGCTCTTCAATACTATTTGTTTCTGGGTAATTCTTCTATAATATTTTTATTGAAATATAATTAAAGACATTTTATAATATTATATATAATATAATGAAAACAATTGAACAAATTAGAGAAGAAGCAAACACAATTTATAATAATAAATACGAATATTTAGATATTGACAAAACAAGCAAAAAATCAAAGATTATAATTAAATGCAAAGAACACGGAATATTTAGTAAATATTATCACGACCATTTGGTGCGTAATCAAGGTTGTCCAAATTGTTCTAAACCATCAAAATTAGATGTAAATAGTTTTATACAAAGAGCAAGTATAGTTCATAATAATAATTATGATTATTCACAAGTAATATATAAAAATACTAACACGAAAGTATCTATTATTTGTAGCAAACATGGAGTTTTTTTACAAACCCCAGGCAATCATTTGTCAGGACAAAGGTGTCCAAAATGTTGTAAAAATATGAAATATACTATTGATACATTTATAGAAAAGGCAAATAATGTTCATCATGATTTGTATGATTATTCATTAACAAACTATACCAATATAAACACAAAAATACTGATAATTTGTAAAGAACATGGAGTATTTGAACAAATCCCTCAATATCATTTACAAGGTTATGGATGTTATAAATGTTCTAATATTGTAAGAAATATACATGATTTTATAATTAAAGCAAATACAATACATAAAAACATCTATGATTACTCTAATAGCATTTATGTAAGTTCAAGAGAACCAATAATTATAATTTGTAAAATACATGGTGAGTTTTGCCAAACGCCAAATGACCATTTGAATGGTTGTGGTTGCCAAAAATGTAGTATAGGGTGTTTTTCAAGAGTAGCAATAAAATGGTTAGAAAATATTGAACAAAAAGAAGGAATAATTATACAACATGCTGGAAATATTGGTGAGAAAAAACTAAAAGTGCAAGACAAATTATTCAAAGCAGATGGTTATTGTGAATCAACAAATACTATTTATGAGTTTTATGGAGATTTTTGGCATGGTAATCCATTAATATATAGTCCATCTGAAATACACCCAATAAATAAAAAATCCTATGATGAATTATATAATGAAACAATTGAGAGAGAAAATATGTTGCGGAAAGAAGGTTATAATTTAATTACCATTTGGGAAAGTGAATATTATAACCTTATAAATATTTAAAAATATAATTACTTATAATAATAGTAAAATGGACGAACTCCAAAAACAAATTGAAGATTTAAAAATAAAAAATATGGAATTAGAAGAGAGATTAAAAAAATATACAAATGGAGATAATCACAAACGATATTATGAAAAAAATAAAGATAAAATAAAAGAACAAGGAACAACCTACTTGAAGAAGCTGAAAGAAGAAAACCCAGAAAAATTAAAAGAATACAGACGCACTTATTATTTGAAAAAGAAGGGGAAATTAACACAACAAAACGAAAATGTTAATAAAAATGAAATGACTTAAACATATTTATAGAGTATAATATATAAATAATGAGTATTAAATATACAAAAGAACTATTAAATAGTTATTGTCAAGAACATAAGGTTAAATTACTAACCAACTATTCAAATGAAAAAATATGGTGTGGAATGTCTTTAGAAGGAAATTGCACTAATTATGATTGCGTAAATACATTTAAAAAATCATTTAAATATTTAATTAAAAATGGTTCTTTTTGTAAGCAGTGTGCTAAAGGTAAAAATAAAAATTGTGTAATCTTTAATTGGAAATTATTACAATCATATTGTTCTGAGAAAAATATAAAATTGGATAAAGATTACTCAAAAGAAAAACTTGGAAGTACAACAAGAATTAAGGGTATTTGTGAAAATACTGATTGTAAAAATAATTTTGAGTGTAAATTTAGAAATTTAATAGATTTTGGTGCTTTATGTAATGAGTGTTTTTATAAAAAAAGAACTGAAATCACAAAAAAAACAAATCAAGAAAGGTATGGTGTAGAGTTTGTTTCACAAGTTAAAGAAGTTAGACAAAAAGCAGAAGAAACTATGTTAGAAAAATATGGTGTAAAATATACTACGCAATCTAAAGAATTATATGATAAAATGAAAAATAATAATATGGAAAAGTATGGCTGTGAGTATGTTATGCAAAATGATAATTTCAAACAAAAAGTAACAGATACAAATAAAGAAAAATATGGAGTAGAATGTTCTTTACAACGAGAAGAAATAAAAGAAAAATCAAAAAATACAATTAAAGAAAAATATGGTGTAGAATTTGTTTCACAAGTTCCAGAAATAAGACAAAAAGCGAAAAATACCAATATTGAAAGATATGGTTTTGAATATGCCACTCAATCTGATATAGTTCAAGAAAAGACTATTAAAACTAATTTAAAAAAATATGGTTTTGAACGAGCATCACAATGTAAAGAAGTTCAAAATAAAATAAAAGAAACTTGTTTGGAAAAATATGGGGTTGAAAACTATTTTCAATCTAATAATAAGAAGATTAAATCAATAAATACTTGTTTGGAAAAATATGGGGTTGAAAACCCATCTCAAAATGAAAATATTAAAATTAAAAAAGAAGAAACTTATATGAAAAATTATGGAGTTAAAAGTCCTTTTCAAATGGAAGAAACCAAACAAAAAAACCGACTAGTTATGACTGAAAATAAAGATGAAATTCAGAAAAAATATAAAGTTACATCTTTAAAAAATTGGGGAGTAGAACACCCTTCGCAAAATCCAGAAGTTATGCAAAAATGCTCAAAAAACGCATATAAACTAAAAGACTATGTTCTACCATCAGGTGATATAATCAAAATACAAGGTTATGAACATTATGCGTTGGATGAGATATTACAAAATAATGTTTTAGAAGAAGATATTATAAATGGATGTTATAATGTTCCTGAAATATGGTATGAAGATGAAAACAATAAAATGCATAGACATTATGTAGACATATTTATTCCATCTCAAAATAGATGTATTGAAATAAAATCAACTTGGACTGCTGAAAAGAAAAAAGACTGTATATTTCTCAAACAAAAAGCAGGAAAAAAATTAGGATATAATTATGAAATATGGGTATATAACTCAAAAGGTGAAAAAGTAGAATGTTATAAATAATTTAGGAAATGAATATTTGCGTATAATTACTTAAAGAAATAATATTCAGTAATTATATAAATGAAAAAACGAAAAAAGTCAAATAGTCCGTTGAAAGTGATTAAGACATCACTTAAAAGTAATTGTTTGGATACAGAAACAATACTTACTCTAAATAACTACTGCAAAAATCTTAATCTTATTGTGGTACATGCTTATCAATTTTTGAGATTGTATATTTTACATAAATATCATACAAATCAACCATTACCAAAAATAGATGATAAGTTCATAGAACATATTATTAAGACAATTGCAGTTGGTAATAAATGCGGAAAGAAATTGAATAATGATGAACTCACATTTTTTTATGAAAACCATTACAAACAAACCATACAAGGTGAAAAATTATCTTATTCCAAATATGGTAATACAATTGGTTATACGGCTACTGCTATTTTAACTTGTTTGGAAACAAATATTAAGACACATTTTGCGAAACATTTGAAACGATTTATCAATATACAATTTGAAAAGGAAAATCAAACTAAAGAAGAAAGACAACAACTTTACAAAAATACGAAAACTATATTTAATGATATTATGAATAATACTAACACATCTGAAAATGAATATAAATTATGGAAAGATGCAAACAAATCATTTCTTATTCCAGAAAAAATAAAAAAGAATGTGTATTATGATTTGGAATGCTCCCCACAACATTATTTATTTCCGTTGATTTATATGAGTTTGAGATTAGAAGAAAAAGAAAAGAAATTATTTCAGTTTTGTCCTTTACGAAAAACACTTATTCCAAAATATATGAATATTGATACAAAAACACTTATTACCATGTTATTTGATACAAAGAAACACAAAACCACACAAGGTAAATTATTGGATAAAGTGAATGAAAGTAAAGAACTCATATGGAACTCGTTATTTGATATGGAAAAAATAAATAAACTAATGAACCCAAATAAATACATTTTTAATCATATGTTTTCTACTGATGGTGTTGGTTGTTCTTTGGTATTTATACGAGTAGATATGAAAGACAAAACTATTCCACAAACCAATAAGACAAGCTGTAATGAATATGATTACATAACTGAATTATCCAATGAAGAATTAAACCATTTGAAAGATTATAATAAAGTAGCAATAGACCCTGGCAAAAATACGATTATGTTTATGACAGATGAAAAAGGCAATACATTAAAATATACCAACATGCAACGAAGAATAGATACATACGCAAAAAAGAAAAGACAAATAATTATGAAATCATTTTACAAAAATAATATCAAAGAAATTGAAGAACCATTAAACCAAACATGCTCTATGAGTTGTAATTATGAGAAGTTTATAGAATATTTAAAAGTAAGAAACAAAATCAATAAAGAATTACATCAATATTACGAACAAGAATTATTTAGAAAATTGCGATGGAGAAGCCATACATATACACAGAAAAGCGAAAGTATTTTAATCAATAAAATAAAACGAACATTTGGTAAAAAGATTGTTATTGGTTTTGGTTCATTTCAACAAACACAACAAATGAAAAATTGTATGCCTACGCCAAACAAATCATTAAAGGACTTATTAGCTCAACATTTTAATTTATGTATTGTGGATGAGTTCAAAACATCTAAAATGTGTAGTTTTTGTTTAGAAGATGAAACATGTTATTATAAACAACGAGAAAACCCAAGACCATTTAGAGAAGGTATGGTGAATATACACGGATTACTAACTTGCACGAAGTGTAGTAAGTCGTCTCATTCCCATTTGATGAACCGAGATTTGAATGGTAGTAGAAATATTTTGTATCTAATGAAAGAATGGATACAACATAGAAAAAGACCTATGATATTTTGTAGGAAACCATTAATCATATCACAAGACGAGTGATAGAATCAAGGTTATAAATACCGAAAGAAAAGATTAAGAAATGAGATTTTTGATTTATTTTTTAATATGTTTTTGTCTCATTTTTCTTTTCGGTCGGTGTAATGAGAATAGAAGATAAAATACAACGATCTTTATCTATTACCAAAAATGGTATTAATTTAGTTAATGATGAAGGAATTAAAGATACTTTATTAGATTTACATAATTATGCTGCTATGGCATTAATGTTGTTAGATGAGAAATAAATATATAAATTTATTATTATTATTTATTTATAACAACCTCTTTTGCAATATTTTTTATTATTTTATTTTCTTTTTCAGTATCATTTTCACCTTTACCTCCCATTGCTTCAATTATTAATTTATTATACTGATCCGATTTTTTTGAATCACTATAAATACAATCAGGGAACTTTACTCTAAACTCGGGTATCAATTTAGTATTTTTATGTGCGATATATTTGATTGCTTTTCTTAATTTATACTTTTCATCATTTTCTTTTTCCCATTTATCATCATCTTTTACATACATCGTTTCTCTCTTTGAATCACTACAATGAACTGGTCTTTTGTGTATTTCTAATGCTTTCAAATTTTTAACAATAATGTTTGTAATACCTTCTATAAATCCTAATTTTCCAACATTTTCAAGATCTGATAATTGAATATCTAGCGATTCAACAAAATCCATAATGTTCATAGCATCTTTACATTCTTCATTTAAAAATACATTTAAATTAAATGTTTTATTATTTGAAATATTATTTGAATGTGTATTATTTATTATTATATTAGGTTTATCGTTTTTAACTATATCTAATATTAAATTTTTAATATCTGTATTTTCTTTAATTAAATATTTTATTAAATCATTATTTTCTTGTTGTTTACATTTTTTTTTATGTATGTGAAGACTTTGCCTGTGTAAATATTCTTTTCCACATACACAATTGAAAATATTCGTCAGGGGATTTTTGGGATTTTCTGTCAGCATTTTATGTTTTCGTGTCAATAAATGTTTATTAAAATCTTTTTTGTTACGAGATTTGTACTTACAACATTCACATGCATATTCGAAGGGATTTTTTGGGACAAAAATGTCAGTCATTTGTCAGTATTTTATACTGACATAAAAATCCCTTAAATTCTTTTTTTTTAAATATATTTTTAAAAAATAAAAATTTATCGTAACAATTTTAAAAAATGTTAAAAAGTTGTCAGACCATAAAAATTTTTATGGTCACAACGAATCATTTTTTCAAAGACTTTTTTCGGATTTTCATTTTTGGACATTTTTTTTGTCCATTTTTGAAAAATGAAAAAAACTTTCGGAAAAAAAATTTCATTTTTTTAATAATTTTAATTATTTTTTTATAAAATTTTACAAAAATAATACATATTTAAAATCAATAATCATGTATATTTTGTAAAAAATAAATACAATTTAGTGTTTTATCATCAGGGGATTTTTGGGGATTTTTTGTCAGTATTGTAATTTATGGTCTTAAATAATTTTCAGATTTTAAAAAGTATGTTATCATATATGATTTATATATTTTATTTTTATAATTATTTGTGTTTTTTGGGACAAAAATGTCAGTCATTTGTCAGTATTTTATGCTGACATAAAAATCCCCAAATTTTTATTTTTATTTTTTTATTTTTCAAATTTTTAAAATTATCGTAACAATTTTAAAAAATGTTAAAAGGTTGTCAGACCATAAAATTTTTTATGGTAACAATGAAATATTTTTTCCAAGACTTTTTTCGGATTTTCATTTTTGGACATTTTTTTTGTCCATTTTTGAAAAATGAAAAAAAGTCTTTGAAAAAAAATTATGTATTTTTATATAAAATTATGTATAATATTTTATATATATGTCAAATCCATTTTTATTAGATTATGATTTTAGTAAAAAAGATTACACAGATGAAGATTATGAAATAATTCAGCAAAAATTAAAGGAAAAAGAGGAATACTTAAGAAAATATATGTTATGTGTATATCCACGAGATAAAAATATTTTTAAGAAGGTAAATGGAAACACTTTTGCAGAATTAGATGATATTAGAAATAGAATGTCTAAGGGTACTAGACAAATACTTATAAATAAAAATAATAATCAACTTCCACATTGTAAATTATATAAAATCGGTAATGGCGGAAATAACTGTATTGTAAATTGTACTACATTTGCACAAGATGGTAGATATACATATAGTCAAAATATTTATGATGTTAGAAGCAAAAAAGAAAGGATTTGATAAGGTAATATGGATTGATGCATGTTGTATAGCTATAAATAATTTAGATAACATTTTTCTTATTTTTTGCCTAATAAAATGAGCGTTTTAAATGAGAAAAGGTGTAAATCTACGATAATTGATGAATTTATTAAAGATTATTATAAAATGGTAGAGATTGGTACACCTTTTGTCTCTCTTTTTCCTGAAGAAAATGTATTTAGTATTATACTAGGTAATCATAAATATAAAGAATTATCAAATAATTTTAATGAAATAAATAATATACGAATTTTTACGCGTGATTGTGATATAAATGTAGCAAAACAACAAGGATTTAGTTTTTATCAATGTCAATATAAATAAAATAGTATATATTATAAAAATAATATATATTATAAAATAATGTATATTATAAAATAATGTATAGTATAAAATTATCTCTTGATATAGTCTAATAATTACTTTATAGTTGTAATTATTTTTTCCAACTCATCAATATCAATTTCAGGAAATTTAACATGAGATTCCCAAAAATATTTACAATATGACCATTCAAAATCACAATCATATGTATACCAATCAGGATGTTTTTCAATAAGTGTATTGTATATTTTAGGGGGTAATAAATCTAGACTTTGTTTAGGTAACACATATGATAATTGTACATATGGTGAAACAGGTAATGGTTTTTTATGTTTTATAAATACTTTATCAAAATAAGGTATATAATGAATTAAGTCTTCTAATAAAGGAGGATAATTATACTTATATTTCCATCTCCAATCAGCACAACCAGTGGTATAATATTTCATATTCCATTCTAGACCTTCAAGATAATTAATACATATTTCTTTTTTTTGTTCTTCATTAATATTGTCAATACCAAATAAACATTTATAATATCTTTCTTGCCATCCTGAATTATATGGATTAATTATATTCTCAACTTTTCTCTCGTAAGTAGGCATTAATTCAAATTTTTTAAATAAAATTTCAGGTGAATCATTTGCAGAATATAAATTATATTTGGATTTTTTATCACGCAATTTAGTTTCTACAATAATATATTCTTCTTCTAATTCAGCTAACAAATTAACTAATTTTCCGACATTTTTCCAATAAATTTTTATACCATTTGTTAGATTTGATTTTTTTCCACCAAGTGTATGTTTATATGCATTAATCATTTTATCAATACCACCAGTACGAATATTAATTGCAGGAAAATGTGGCATAAAATCATTTCCAAGAAAAAAACACATAAAAATATAATCATATATTCTATTTTGTTGTTGTATTGTAGTTAATGGTTCATTATTATTCATATCTGATGCAATGAATTTAGCTAATTCAGGAATATCCAAAATGTATTGTTCGTGTGGTTTTAAATCTGAATTAATAGATTTAATAAATTCAGGTGTTTCTCGAAATAAATAAATATTTGGGCAAATTTTTAAATGATTAATACAAAGCATAATTAGGTCTGCATCTAAACCATAAATAACTGTATTTTGTGTTGCATGTTGTACACTAAATGTACGAATAAATTCAAATATTTTATGTTCTCCTTCTCCATAATTATCGCTTGTAGATAAAATAATATTATGAACATTGTAATTGTCAGGGTTGCTATATTTTTCTTTAAGTTTTATATTTAATTTACTCATAAAAGTAGTACCAGGAGTTATAGATGCAGTATTCCATATGTCAGGTTTTGTCTCTTTAAATATAGATTTTGATATATTATTTTGATAAATAGATTTATATCGTCGGCATCTTTGCTGTTCTAATTTAGCTAAAGGCGCTACACCATCAAATGCAATAAATAGATTAGTTGTAGGACAAATATCTAAAATATACTTATCTATTTTATCACATACTAAACTAATAATTATATCAGTATTTTGAATATTTTTGTTTGTATGAATAACATCGTAAATGATAGAATTACAATCTAAATAAAAGTTATTAACATTAAATTTTATGTTAATAAATTCTTTAATGATATTAGGATGATTTTTAACAATATATGAAAAGTAACTTGGAATACCCATTTTATTAATATATCTAATTATATTTAATATGTTACTGAATATAATAAAACATATTTATAATCATACTGCGGGTAGTACTCGTAGTAATAATAATTATTCATGTTACCTGGTAATAAATAAAATAAAAATAATATATTTATTATAATACAATTTACAATAAACATATTCTAACAATAAAAATAATTAATTATATTATATGGAGAATAATACAATATTTGATATAATGAATAAAAAAATAGATTTTTATAAAAATGTTATACAAAACACAATATTACATGTTCAAAAAAATAAAATGTTAGATATTTTAGGAATTACCGATATAAATAATTGTGTAAATAAATTAATTGAAATAGATAAAAAAATAAAAGATATTGTTGAAAATAAAAATATAGATACAACGATAAGCGTAAGTAATTTGCAAAAAATAAATAATGAGTTATCAGGTGTTATGAAAAATTATGGTACACATAATTTGGATGACTTGTTGACAATATGTTTTGGAAATAATAATAAAATAACAAATAGTGAAAATGAAATACTAAAATATGAATTATTGCAAAAATATTTTCATCCAATAAGTTATAAACTTACACAATACAAAAATACTGGAGATCAAATTGATGATAAAACACAAAATTTAGATTGTTTTGAAGTTGCAAATAATTATAAACAATTTTATATGAAAGTGTATGGAATAAAATTATATATTTATAATAGTAACTTAAATAAAAGTATTATAGTGAATGGATTTGTAGATGATATAGTAATAGATTTAATAAATAATAAATATATAATAAATATTCAATCAGAAATTAAAGAAAATGTTCCAAAAGAGGATGATTTTACTTTAAATATGTTTAATGTATTTATGTCATCATTAACAATAAAAGATTATTTAATACATAAAAATTATAAGGATTATTATGGAAAATATGTTGGTTGTATTCATCAAATTAATTTATTAAAACAAAAACAAATATCATCGATTATAAAGGAATTTATAAATGATAATATGTATTCAAAAAGAACAATATTAATTAATTTATTAATAGGTTCAACAAATTATGAGAATCAATATTTAGCTTATTTATTGTATGATATTCTCTCTAATGATTCAAATGGAACTATAGATACACAAGAACAAACAAATTTATTTGATAGTTTTCCTTGGGCTATACAAGAATATTTTAAAAATGCAATGAAAAAAACAATACAATATACAAATGATTTGTCAAATTTTGATTTAAATAAAATACCAATTGAACAACAAATTTGTTTATTAAAAGCTCCTGATTCAGTCAAAGAAAAAGCAATGATAAAATTAAAAGAATTAAAATCAAAATCAGAAGATTCAGGCTCAAAAGTTAGACAATATTTAGATGGTTTATTAAAAATACCTTTTAATATTTATAAAAAAGAACCAATATTGTATATTATGGAACAAATAAAAACAAATTTTAAAAATATATATAAAAAATATGAAATAGAAAAACAATATCCTGAAATTCCAAATAGAGAGAAATATACAAATATTGAAATAATGCAATATTTAAAGGTATTAAAAAATAATTTTAGTAATCAAAATGTATATGAAAATTTAATTATAGGTGACAAAAAACAGTTATGTAATAATATAATATTAATAAATAAATTGTTAAAAAAGCATAATTCAAATGAACAAATAATAAATTATAGTAAAATGAATAAAACACAAATGAAAAATGAAATAGAAAAATATATTAGTATATGTAAAAATATAAATGATGCTGAATTATTTGAAACTTCAGATATATTTGACGATATAAAAAATATTGAAGAAAAAATAAATACAATAACTAGTTATATAAATAGTGTAAAGTCTATTTTAGATAATGTAGTACATGGTCATAATAATGCAAAAAAACAAATAGAAAAAATTATAGGTCAATGGATAAATTCATCAGGAAATACAAATGGATATGTATTAGGATTTGAAGGAAGTCCAGGAGTTGGTAAAACAACCTTAGCAAAGGGGTTATCTGAATGTTTAAAAGATGAGAATGGTGAATCGCGACCCTTTTCATTAATAGCAATAGGCGGTGATTCATATTCGTCAAGTTTAGTTGGACATTCTTACACTTATGTAGGAAGTACATGGGGACAAATAGTTCAAATACTAATGGATAAAAAATGTATGAATCCAATAATATTAATAGATGAAGTAGATAAAATATCTAAAACAGAACAAGGAAAAGAAATTATAGGTATTTTAACCCACTTATTGGATTATACTCAAAATAATAGTTTTCAAGATAAATATTTTTCAGGTATAGAGTTAGATTTATCAAAAGTCTTGTTTATATTATCGTATAATGATGCAGAATTAATAGATAAAATATTGATTGACCGTGTACATAGAATTAAATTTAATAATTTATCAATTGAAGATAAAATAGTTATAGCTAATAAGCATATACTTCCTGAAATTTATAGAAATATGGGATTAGACAACATGATAAATATATCAGATGAAGTATTGAAATTTATAATAGATGAATACACATTGGAATCGGGTGTAAGAAAACTAAAAGAAAAGTTATTTGAAATCGTTGGAGAGATTAATTTAAATATACTTAAAACTATAAATAACCATTTTGAATTACCAATAAACATAACAATAACTGACATTAAAAATAATTATTTTAAACACATGAGAGAAATTAAAATACAACAAATACATAATGAAAATAAAGTAGGTGTTATTAATTGTTTATGGGCAAATGCTTATTCGGTTGGTGGTATATTATCAGCTAGTGCTAAATTCATACCATCAGATTGTTTTTTAAAATTTAAAATTACAGGATTAATAGATCAAATGATGGACGAATCATTTCAAATATCATTAACATTAGCATATAATTTATTAAGTGAAGAGAGAAAAGAAGAATTAAATGAATTGTATAATGGTAAAAACAAATATGGCATTCATTTACATATGGGTGATGGATCAATAAATAAATCGGGTACATCTGCAGGAGTTGCAATAACAATATTATTATATAGTTTATTGAATAATGTAAAAATAAAAAATGATTTTGCTATAACAGGAGAAGCATGTGATTTAAATGGAAAAGTAGGAGAAATAGGTGCATTAGATACAAAAATAATATATGGTATTAAATCAGGTGTTAAAAACTTTATTTATCCTTTAGAAAATAAACAAGATTTTGATAAATTTACTGAAAAATACAAAAATAGTTTGGATAATATACATTTTTATCCAATTACAGAAGTACATGAAGCAATAAATTTAATAATAGACACAAAATAAATAATAAAATGTGATAATTATTATATGGACAACATAAAATCGAAAAATATTCCATTAAAACTATATCAACCATTAAATACATTAGTATTTTTATCATTTTATTCGCCTATTATAATTGCATCAATCATCACATCTATGTCATTTATATTTCAAAATTTTAAAGGAATCATTTATTTAGCATTTTTATTAGGAATATGTATATTACGAAATTATATTTATATGATGTGTGGTTCGCCTCCAATTAATTCAACAAATGATGATATATGTACATCAATACAATATAGTGAGTATGGAAATGCATCATTTAGTGCATTTGTATCATCATTTACAATAATGTATTTATCATATCCAATGTTTAGTAATAATTCGCCAAATTTTGTTATATTTTCAATCTTATTAATTTATTTTTTTGTAGATATATTTATTAAAATATATAAAAAATGTGCACAAGCAAGTGATTTATTCTTAAATGTGTTATTAGGATTAGCATCATCTGCTTTAATAGTTACTTTAATGTATGCAGGTGGATCCGGGAAGTATTTATTTTTTAATGAAATATCCAGTAATAAAGATGTATGTTATATGCCAAAAAAACAAACATTTAAATGTAGTGTATACAAAAATGGTGAATTAATAAGTGGTCCAGGTAATTGAAGAGAATAGTAAATACATAATGAATATTTTATATTTTATATTTTATAATGTAAAAATATAAAATAATTCTATTTTTTTTTATTTTTTTTATGTTTTAAGTTTTTGTTTTTTTGTTGATTATTTTGTTGTTCTTTAAGTTCTTTTTGTTCAATATTAATTGTTTCTTTAAGTTCTTTTTGTTCATTATTAATTGTTTCTTTAAGTTCATGTTCTTGTTCTTCAATAAATTGTACTTCTTCAATAAATTCATGTTCTTGTTCTTGTTCTTCAATAAATTCATGTTCATGTTCTTGTTCTTGAATTTGTTCTTCAATAAATTGGAGTTCTTGTTCTTCAATAAATTGGAGTTCTTGTTCTTCAATAAATTGGAGTTCTTCAATATTTATTTGTTCTTCTTCTTCAATAAATTCTTGTTCTTCAATATTTATTTGTTCTTCTTCTTCAATAAATTCTTGTTCTTCAATATTTATTTGTTCTTGTTGTTCAATAAATTGGAGTTCTTGTTCTTCAATATTTATTTGTTCTTCTTCTTCAATAAATTCTTGTTCTTCAATATTTATTTGTTCTTCTTCTTCAATATTTATTTGTTCTTGAATTTGTTCTTGAATTTGTTCTTGAATTTGTTCTTGAATTTGTTCTTCAATAAATTTTTGTTCTTGAATTTGTTCTTCAATAAATTGTACTTCTTCAATATTTATTTGTTCTTGAATTTGTTCTTGAATTTGTTCTTGAATTTGTTCTTCAATATTTATTTGTTCTTCAATAATTTGTTGTTCTTGTTCTTGAATTTTAGCATCATTTGCTATATTTAATTCTTTGTTAGGGTTAACATTTAAAAAAGGTATTGATGGACCAAATGCATTTAAATTAACTGTTAACCATTGTTTAAAATTTTTTATAATTAATTGTCTTTGAAATGTTTCTGTTAATTGTTTCATATTTCCGCGCGTATGATAATTTTTAATAAAATTATTTATAACTGCAAATATATTTTTATTTTTATATGTTTCTATATTACTGTAATTAAATAAAGGTTTTTTATTTTTTTTGTTTACATAATTATGAAAAATATATATTGTGTTTTTTAATTTTTGTTTTGCATTTATATCTTGTATATTAAATTTTGATAAAAATATTTTTGCATCATGTGAACATTCAGGACATGGTAAATAAAAAGATATTCTTTTTATAAAATTAAATATTTGAACATATATTGAATAATGTATATTTTCTTTTACCTGTTCAGCTAATGTATGAAATAATGTCCATATAGGAGGTCCCCAAATGCTTGGCGGCGACATGATTATATTTTAATTATATAAAAATATAAAGATATTTTAACATATTACAAAATAATATGTTAAAATATAAAGTAGAAGGAAATATCGATTTTTTTTCAGAATTATATAAATCATTAGATGTACAAGAAAATAATAATAATAATGTATGTTTAATTACAAACGAAGAATTAACAGATAAATATGTAACAATGACATGTGGACATAAATTTAATTATGTACCTTTATATAAATATTTAGTTAATCAAAAAAAAAAATTTAATAAAATGGAAATGCACCAGGTTAAAATAAATGAAATAATATGTCCATATTGTAGGAATAAACAAAAAGGAGTTTTACCATATTATGAAGATTTACCACTTTCTAAAGTATATGGTGTAAATTATGTTGAATGTGATGATATTTTTGTTTTATGTGAATTTACAAGTGATGAAGTACAATCATGTCACCATATTGGATATAAATTTACAGGAAATAATTATGGACATGATAAACATTATTGTATTGCCCATAAAAAAATTTTAATTGCTGCATCTAAAGCAGAAATAAAAAAAATAAAACAACAAGAAAAAGAACAAGCTAAACAAGAAAAAGAACAAGCTAAACAAGCTAAACTTGAATTAAAACACCAAAATAAATTATTGTGTACACAGATTTTAAAAACAGGAATAAATAAAGGATCTGAATGTGGATGTATTGTGTTTAATGATAATTTATGTAAAAGGCATTTTAATTTATCTTCTAAATAAACTTAATATTCTAAATAAATTTATGTTGTAAAAATTGTTTTTTTGATGGCGTTTCAGTAAGTATACCATTTGCCCATATACCGTATCGTTTATTTTCATCACCATTTGCATCTAATGTAAAATGATAATATGTGTATATATTTCTATCTTCATGATAATTATATAAATAAAATAAATTAAAAATAAAATAATACAATTTAAAAAATAATATAAATATTTAACAATAAGTATATTAAATAGATGGATATCAAAGAACAATTAGTAAATAATGTAAAAGAATGGTTAAAAATGGATACGGAAATATCTCAATTAAAAAATGAAATTAAGGAAAAAACAAATAAAAAAAAACAATTAACAGAAAATTTAATGACGATAATGAAAAGTAATTCGATTGATTGTTTTGATATAAATGGAGGTGCATTAATTTATAAAAAAAGTAAAATTAAAAAACCAATAAATGGAAAAACTTTATTATCTGCGTTACAAAATTATTATAAAAATGACAATAAAATTGCAGAAGAATTAACAAAACATATAATGGAAAATCGCGAAGAACAATTAAAAGAAACAATTAAGAGAAAAATAGATAAATAAATAAATAATAATTTTTGATAATATTTTTTTATTTATATATATTATAAATATGGGAGGTGGTAATAGTAAACATGCTACTACGGTCACTATAATTCCTTTTTGTAGTGATGATACTACCACTAGTGTAACTGATTGTACTTCAAAAAATGTTACGGGTGACGGTCCTCTTAGTCAAACACGCAGCTTTATACATAGGCATAATCAACGCGGAGTGGATACAAATTATTTAGTAAACATTGCAGATATAACTGATGCTGATTTAAATAGTATTAGTACGCTTATAATTGTACTTCATAACATCGATGATATCTTAGCAAAAAATTTAAGTGGATATACTACTAGGCGAATATCTGCTAAAGTTGTACCTACAGCCTCACCCCCCTATATTTTCATAGGTGTGGAAGTCGGATTTGATGGAGGTTCCGGATTACATACTGCATCAGCAACTGCAGAAATATTGGTTAGTAGTACTTCTGATCAAATACAACATGCGATATCTGAAACATTAGACCTTGCATATAAAACTGCATTTAATGTTAGTATACTACCCCCTACTGATGGCGATATAACTACCTTTTGATATATTGCAACAACAGAGATGTCAACGACTACATTAGGGGGTACTTTTACTGCAACTGCAAGCACTACAATTTCATCACAAGCTAATTCACGTGATTTATTTCATAAATTGGTTTATCTTTCAGAAAATGCAGTTGTCCAATCAATATTAACCGAGTTAGCTAAATAGATTATTGATATAATATTATAATAATAATAAATATACTATTGTAATAAGTATATTATTATAATATAGGTGTAAAATAAAAAATAGATAAATAAATAAATAATATTTTTTGATAATATTTTTTTATTTATATATATTATAAATATGGCCCCTAAATCTATTATATTAATCGTAAATAAAGTTTCTAATGATTTTAAGATTGATAATGCTGTAGAACCTCATATAGAACCTGTAACAACATATTTAGAAAAAGGTTTAAGTGTTGATGGTAGTAAATATACTTATTTAGTAAAATTAACAACAGACTTTAGACCATTGCATTCTTCTACAAAAAAAATATTAACAGTTATTTTATCTAAAACAACTCCAGGAACCCTAATATGCCCAAGTTCTGCATTTTCTGTTTCAGCCCTTAGGTTAACTGCTGCTATAGATGATTTGGGAGTATTAACTGGTGGAGTTGCTTTATCAGCTGAAACTGGTTTCACTAATGTTGGTGGAATTGTAACAGGATCAGCGTCTTCTATGATCCCTGCAGCTCCTGACCTTGATGCTGAAACGATAGGCATTGCATGGACAGCTGTCATCGACACAGCAAACCAAGCTGCATTGGCTTCTTCTATGAGTATTGATTGATAATAATAATTATATTAATTAATTGTATAATAAATTTATTAAATTATAATAAATTTATTAAATTATAATTATTTAAACATAAGTAGTTTATAATTAGTATAAATTAATGGAAAATGAAAATGATATTTACGAACCAGTAGAACCAAATTATTATAGCTATAAAGCAATAGATTGTTTACCTAAAAATATGGATGGATTTTTAAATACAAATAGTACAATAAATATAACACTATGTGCATATGAAATTAATAATGATGTTAAATATCCATTTATAAAATATTTATTGGTAAAAAATAGTATTTTTAATATATTAAATTTTATTAAATTATATTCATTTAGTACTCTATATTTAAATACTAATGATATAATATTACATACAAAAACACATTTATATGACATGTTATCATTAAATACAGATGTAATTGAAAAGGATAAAATTGAAAATGACATAATTCAAGATACTAATATGGAATACAAAGGATACTATATACAAGGTAATAATGTCTATATATTTTATGACATAACAAAATTAAAAGTACAATTAAATGATATATATTTAACAAGTAAATTATGGTTTTGTATATTAGATGAAATCATGAATGTTGATCGTGTATGTAATATCATTATAAGCAAAGATGTTCAGGATATATTTATAGATAATTTTGAGTTTTGTTTTTTATATGATAAAAATGGAAATAGATATAATGTTCCAATAGTAAGTTATATAGATAAAGATGAAAAAATGTTAAATTTTACATATATGTTTGGAGTATCAAAGTCAAATAAAAGTGCTATATTGGGTCCATATTATTATTTTACAAATTATCAAAATGCATTAAATCGAATACAAAATAAAAAATCAGTTGGTGTTGTAAGATTTGCATTATTTATGGAGAATACAAAATATATAAATAATTTTCCAAATGACCCAATAGATGAATCATATATTAAGAGAGAAAAATTACAAGATGAAAATATAGATACAAATATAGAAGCATTAACAATGAGAATATCTGATCATGATGGATTATGGGCAAATAATTATGATAGTATTTTTTTAGGAAATATAGATTTAGATAATGGAAAAATGGTAGAAGATACACCATATATAGTAGTAAAAAATTATGAACAACAATCAGCTTTAAGTTATCATTATGTATAAAAATAAAATAATAAATAATAATATAAATAAATGGATACATCATTAAATTCAGGATTTAAAAATTCTTTCAGTAATTATACATCTAAATTTAAAACCAATTTTTTCACTAATTCACTGACATTATTAGCATCGGCAGGTATAATTATATATGTTATAACTAATTTACTTTACATTTTATATGGTGTTGGTTCGGAAGTGTATGGAATATATGTAACATTTTTTATGTTTATAATAATATCAATAATAGTGCTACCAAATAATTATCCTGAAGTATAAAAAATAAATATATATTTATTTGTTTAAGTATGTATTTATTAATATATAAAAAAATTGAAGTAAAGATATAAGTATTAATTATATCAATATAAAGACAAATCATGGAAAAAAGATTGAACAAAAAAACAGAAATGTATGTAACTACATTTAAAGATAATATTAGAGAGAAAGCAAAACAAATGGGTATATTATCACAACCTGAAGTGAATAACTTAATTCAATATATATATGATTATGATAGATTATCATTTACAAAAGAAGATTTTCAAAAAAGAAAGCGTGTAAAAAATATTGTTCCAATATTTGATAGATGTTGTGCAAAAAAATCAAGTAATGAACAATGTACAAGAAGAAAAAAAGATGAAAGCGAATATTGTGGAACTCATATGAAAGGTACACCTCATGGAATAATTGATACACAAAATGAGGTAAAAATATCTACACAAAAAATTGAAGTATGGGTACAGGATATTCAAGGAATTGTTTATTATATAGATGGAAATAATAATGTGTATAAACCTGAAGATATTATAGTAAATAAATTAAATCCTAAAATAATTGCAAAATACATAAAAAATGGAGAACAATACAGTATACCAGAATTTAATTTATAAATTATAATTTATAATATATAATATATAATATATAATATATAATTTAGTTACAATTAACCAAATGTATTTTCAAAAGAATAAGTTACATACAAATATCCGTCATTATCTTTTAGTTTATTATATAAATTAAATATAAATTCAGAAGAAGGAGGAATATATCCATTTATAAAAATAAATAATGCATATTCACATGATATTTTTAATCGTTTTCTAATAACATACATAAATTGACCAATAGTTAAATCATTCGGAACTAAATATTTAATTTTATCAATATCAGGACAATTTTTTTTTGCATAAATATTTTTTTCACATATAATAGGTATTCTATCAGGATACTTTTCTAAAATTCTAGTAGTTTCATTTTTTCTATCTGTAAAGGAAGAAATGGATTTATATGACATAATATTATTATTATAATTAACTTATTTAAATAAAAAACATTAATAAGTATAATAATGTTTTTAAAAAAATGTGTTATTATATTATCTTTATTAACAAATAGTAATTCATTTAAAGTATTTAACTCTATACCAAGTAGAAATATTCAAGTTTATTCAAAAAAGGATAAATTTACTAATTATTGTAATAATAATTACTATAAGCCTAAAACAATAAATCAAAAAAAATATGTAGAGAGCTTAAATGATGACATATCAAAAATAGTAATATCATATGGTCCTGCAGGAACAGGTAAAACCATGTTTGCTTGTTTAAAAGCAATTAATTTATTAAAATGTGGAGAAATAAATAAAATAATTATTACTAGACCAATTGTTCCTGTTGAAGAAGAAGAAATAGGATTTTTGCCAGGAAATATTGTGAAAAAAATGGATCCATGGACTAAACCAATTTTTGATTTATTTCTTGAACAATATTCAAAAACGGAGTTAGACAATTTAATCTATAGAAATATAATAGAAATTTGTCCTCTTGCATTTATGAGAGGCAGAACATTTAAAAATGCATTTATTATAGCAGATGAGATGCAAAATAGTTCACCTAATCAAATGAAAATGTTAACAACAAGAATCGGTATAAATAGTAAAATTGTAATTACAGGAGATTTACAACAAACAGATATTTTGAAATATAATGGATTACATGACTTTATTAGTAAAGTTAATAATTATAATGATACATCAAAATTAATAAATATTATTGAGTTAAATAATCATGATATAGAGAGAAGTGAAATAGTAAAAAAAGTTATTGATATATATAATTATAATCCTATAATTAGTAATAATAGTAAAATTACAATTACAAAAAGAACATATAAAAAATCAAATGATACAAAGATAAATAAAACAAAGATAAATAAAACTAAATTAAATGAAACAAGTATAAAATTAAATGAAACAAGTATAAAATTAAATGAAACTAAAATAAATGATACAAATACAAAAATAGTTGAAACAAAATTAAATATAAATGTAATAAATAATGATGCTGCGTTAATACCTAGAAAACATATAAGTAAATATCATACTAGTCCTGATTTTAATTTATTTTTTGAAAATCCTCAGTTCTAAATAACAAATTATAATATTATTCAAACAATAGTTTATCTAGAGTGGTTTTTACACAAAATAATCTATGTAACATAATGCCTAATGTAAACAAAAAAATTAATGTATATAAAAATTTAATTTTAGTAAAATAAGAAATAATATAAGCAGCTATAATAGTCATAATTACATCGACGAATGCTACACCAAATAATCTATACGAATGCACACCTTCATTAGGTATTCCTAAACTATTTTTATATTTGCATAAATTCATTAATAAATATATAAAATAATATAATAATATAGTTATTCTATAAAATAACTTAAAGATATAATAGATATATATTTTGAATATGAAGGAGCATATTCAAATAAACTTGGTTAGCTCAGTTGGTAGAGCGCCAGACTTTTAATCTGGTGGTCCAGGGTTCAAGTCCCTGATCGAGTGTTTGCTTCTTTAGCTCAGTTGGTTAGAGCAACCGCTTTGTAAGCGGTAGGTCTTGGGTTCGACTCCCAAAGGAAGCTTTTTATATAATTAAATAATAAAATACTTAATTATATATATAAATAATATGGCAGGCAGACCAAAAAAAATTCGAAGTATTCAGTCTTATATAAACAATATTGATAATAATACTTTTTCAGGACCAATGAAGATGGGAACATCACCAAGTGTAGGAGTTACAAGAAATTATTGGTATAATTATAAAACACAATGTAATCAAACAGCAGGAGCAGTTAAGAAAAGTTATGCTAATATGGTATTTTTAAATATAAATCCAGCACAAACTCCAGTATCTGCAGGGTTTAGACCAACCACAAATTATAACTACTCAACAAATACATATAATCCTACTGAAAGATTTAGGAATCATTTTTTTATGTAATTTATGGGTACACAAAATATCCATTTGGGTTTCCAGTATAATTATCATACATTCCTAAATAAGTATAAAATTGTCCACATGTATTGTTTGTATTACAGACAGTAGCTAATCTATTTTTTGCACGACGATTAGAAGTACTTGAAGCACCTATACCGCCTGTACCAGGCTTATATTTATTATATAAATAAGTTTGACTGTTACAGGTTATATTTCCACCAGGATTAAATTTAGTACTTCTTCTTCCACCAACACCAACATTTTTTTTATATAAAAATCCAGGAAAATTTGTAGTATTTCCATACCAAAATTGACCATTTGAATTACTTCCGTTACCGAAACCTTTAAAATATGACATTTTATATTATAACAAAATATTATATTTTTATTTAAGAAATTTTGCGTGTAGGTATATCTTTATGAACAATATATATTGAGTTTTCAGTTATAATAATGTATTCATTACTAACTTTATAAAACTTAACAATTGAACTTGTATATTCTTCTTCAGATTTAACAAGTAATTTTTCTGAATTTTCCTTTACACCAATAAGTGCTTTTTTTTCAACAGACAAAGTCCAATAGTCTAACATAATTGGTTTATCTTCAACAATAGCTAATTTTGCTGCATGTTTTAATGTTACATCGGATGGAAGTGCATAATTTGATTCAGAAGTAGTAGTAAGTGCATTATTTTGTGCCATTTATTATATATATTTTTAGATTTTTAATCTTTAAATACTTATTAATATAATATAATTATTAAATATAATATAATGATTAAATATAATATAATGATTAAATATAATTAATAATTATAATGAAACAAACAGAAGATATCGATAATTTTTCTTTAAAAAATATAAACAATTTTAATACAATATTACAAAGTAATGTTAATGAAATAATTACAAAATACTCTGAAATAATTATTCATTATATTAATTTCATTACTGAAAATATTCAATACAAAAATAATAATTTAGTCATGTTTACCGTATTTAGAGGACTTGATACAATTACTCATGTATTTTTATTATTGTTACATTATACAAAAAATATTGATTTAACATATTTTCATTGTCAAAAATCATTTTATTATTATATAGAATTTATTGAACAAATTTCAGAAGATGATAAAGTATTTTTACAATTAAGTTCGAGAGATGCTACATTATATGTATACAAAAAAACTATATTTGAAATAAATACCAACATTGTAAATAATTTAGATATTTCATATAATGAAATAATCAATAATAAATTGTTTATACTTAATTTATATATTGATTTATACAAAACATTTTTATATAAAATAATACAAAGTAATAATTTAAAAAATGAAAAATATATTAACATAACTAAAAATATTTATAATAAATTAAATTCGTATAAAATAGAAAGTAATATAATAAATTCATTAATACAATTAGTAAATAAATTATATTATAAAGTACATAATGTAGATTATTTTTTTGAAATATCTAATTCATTAATAATAACAATAATAAAAACACCAAATATAATAAATAAATGTGAAAAAAAAATTTCTAGTACTGATTTTTATGATAAATTGGCAACACTATCTAAAACTGATTTTATTAAATGGTTTATATAATACAATAATGTATTAAATTATATGCTAACACTTATAGTTTTTTTACGATTTTTTTTTGTTTTATCTTTATTATTTATTATATGTTGTTCTGTCATATCTATAACATTTTTTTGATAAATATTTTGATATTCGTGATTTAATAATTTATTTAAGAAATTATAAATAATCCTCAATATAAATTCATCACATTTACCTACTATTAAAACACTTCCCGTTCTAAATATCATAAATGATATTTTACTAATATTTTTATATAATGATTTATTTTCTTCTGAAATTTGACTACCATTTTGTATATTTACATCGGGATTATAGTAAAATTTACATTGTATACCTGGATATGAACAAGGATCATAAATAGATTGGATATTGTACTTTAATTTTAAAATATCATAAAGTACCTCTCTATTTATAAAGAAACCGCAATTAAAATTTGAATTAATTAATACTGTTTCAGTTGTATTATCTTTATATTCTAATTTTGTTGAAACATAAGGTTGAATAATTTCTATTATTAATTTCAAAATTGACTGAAATGTGTCTTCATTTTGAATACCAGGTATTTCAAGTTTTCCAGTATTAAATACTTTAACATGAAATTCTTTAAATAACTGATTAACCTTTATTCTAATAATTAAAACAAAACAATTATAAAATGCGCTCTTCTTTTTACAACGATAACTAAGCATATCTTTTTTAGATATACCAATACTTATTTTTCTTATATCTTTAAATTTAACACGACCATTAGGATTATTAATATGTGTTATAATGTGTTCTTCAACTAAAACATCTTGCTGTTTAATTATATTCAATTTATCTTGGATAAAACTAAATTCTTCTAAATCTAATGAATTACATTTCATTTGTTTTTTAATAACACCATTTGTAGGAGTAGCATATTGTATAATTGGTATATCCCAAAATATATTATTAATATCTATATAAGTATTTAAATACGATATGTTTGTTTTAGTTGATATATAAAGTTCTTTTGATGTACAATTAGATATATCATTTATATTACACAGTCTTTTAGTATCCTCTTCAATTGTTGATAATACTTCTGTTTCATCAATACATCCTGATGTTATAAATGATTGCCATTCTTCATCAATATTCATATTAATATTTTTGTTATAATGCCTTTATATTATTTGTATTAAGTTTATTTCAATTATTTTTATAAATATAATATAAAGAACATGTTGAAAAATAATAATATAACTAAAACTATTCCATTAACAAAAAGTGTAGCAATACCAATAAATAATTTACCTATACCTTTAGAAAATACTACAAATATAAATAAAAATACATGTGAATATACTTTAATGCAAACATGTTTTGATCCATTAAATCATTCGCCACCAAATGATTTTATGTGTAAACTACAATTAAGAATATCAGTATATAATTCACATTACAACAAAACTAATAATTGTGAAAATGAATAATGAATATAAATATTATTATTAATATTTGAAGAATGTACTATATTCTCAACAAAATTTAAAAATTGTGAGTTTACTTTATTTGGATAATTACGAATAATATAATTTAAAAAATCTTTAATTATATTTTTTTTATCTATATTATATTTAATGCTTATATTATAAACATGCTCACAAATATTTTGAATTGTTTCTTTATTTATAATTTTTTGAATTAAAGTCTCCCATACGCTATTGTCAATAATATTAAAATCTAATGAATCATCTTTATAATATTTAATAATATCTTGATTTGACTGAATAAAATTTACCATACTTCTTATATCAGATTTATATAGTTTTTGTATACAAATTAATGAGTTCATGTTTAAATTTAAATGTTCAGATTCAGATATATGTTTTAAAAAATTAATAATATCATTTTCAGGTAATTGATTAAATCGTAATTTAATAAATTCATGTTGTAGCCCATCATATATTTTACTTATATAATTGCAAATAAGACAGAATCGTACATTGTATGAATAATTTTGTAATAAATATCTTAATGCTTGTTGTGCATTTTTTGTCATATAATCTACTTCATCAAGTATAACAAATTTCATACCAGTGTTAAATAATGGTTTTGAATTAACAAAACTACATATTTGATTTCTTATTATATCAATTCCTCTTTCATCTGATGCATTTAAATGTATAATTAAATCTTTATGTTTTGTATTATTTTTTTGTTGATATGCATTAATCAAATTTATTATTGTTGTAGTTTTGCCAGTTCCGGGTGGACCATAAAATAATAAATTTGGAAAATAAGATGTGTCTATTATATTATTAAGAATTTGTTTATTTAAAGGATCCAATACAATATCTTCAAAACTAGTTGGTCTATATTTCTCAACTAATGGTATATTTTCTTTATTTTTTATATTACTCATAAATATTTTTGTAGTGTATTTTTTAAATATATTTTAAAACTATTTAAATTATATTTACATAATTAAATAAAATGAATACTCAAAATGATCAAACTTTATTATCTTTACCTCCTCAAATAAAGCAAAAAAGAGGGCGAAAATCAAAAAAAGATAAGGAAATGGAAAATAAAGAACAACTAGATAATAAAGAACAACTAGATAATAAAGAACAACTAGTAAATAAAGAAATAAACAATAATGTGGATGATATTGAAATATATAATGATGATCTAGATTCATCTAATTTTGAATTAAAACATGCAGAAATAGAAAACGAAAAAGAAGAAGAAGTAACTATTAAAAAAAGAGGAAGAAAACCTAAAGGAGGCAAAATAATACAACAACCACTACAATTAAATAATAATAAAGAAAATAGACCCAATATTATTTTACATTTAAAATGTTGTTTAGCTGATTTAAATTTGAATACATCATTAAATCAAAATATTGAAAGCTTTAATTTTAATGTTTTTAAAAATGATTTAACATATGAAAATATACAAACTGACAATAATATCGATAACAATTTATATGATGAAAATGTAATATATGATGAGAATAGTAATAAAGAAATATATAAACAAAATAATAATGATAACAAAGAAATTTGGAAAAAATTAAAAAATTTACAACATAATTTACATATAAATAATATAAATGATAAAAAATCCGCATGTTTTTGGTGTACTCATGAGTTTGATAATCCACCTGTTTATATACCAAAGTACCATATAAAAGAGTCATATCACGTATATGGATGTTTTTGTAGCCCTGAATGCGCAACTGCTTTTTTAATGAAAGAAAGTTTAGATAGTTCAGTAAAATTTGAAAGATATTATTTAATTAATCATATTTATTCAAAAATTTATAATTATACTAAAAATATTAAACCAGCACCAAATCCATATTATACATTAGATAAATTTTATGGTAATTTATCTATTCAAGAATATAGAAGTTTATTAAAAAATGAAAGATTATTTTTAGTTGTAGATAAACCTTTAACGCGTATTTTTCCTGAATTACATGAAGATAATGATGACTTTATTATAAATAATAAAATTATACCATCTAACAATACATATAAAAATAAAAAAAAAATACAAAAAAAACAACAAACGAAAACTAATATTTTAAATGAAAAATTTGGTTTAACAAATTAAAAATTATTTGTATATATTATAATTATGGTTGATAATGTGGATGAAAACGAAACATTATTACATTATATATATTCAAATTACTATAAATTTTTATTATTTTTGTTTGTATTTGTAATTATATATTGTGTAGATTATATATCATATATAAATACAATAATGTATTCGCCACAACAACATGTGAACAATAATAAAATAAAAAATAAAAAAATAAAAAATAAAAATTAAAATAATTGTTTTGCATCACCTTTTTCAACTCTACTATAATAATCTTTCATATTTGTTTCATGTTGTTTTCTTAATTGTTTATATATTTCCTGATTAATGGATACTATTTGCTGTGTTTTTTTTTCAGGTATTTTTAAATAATCGCGAATTACAGCAATATGGTCAAAATTAAATTCTTTTAATTTTATTTTTGCTATATTTTCTGTATAATTAGTTTGTCTTAAAATTATTTCTATTTTTGTTTCATCCATTTAAATTATATAAATTATTTTTTTAAATCATATAAACGAATTTTATTATACTTAATTATAATTAATATAATGACACAAAAATCTACTTCTATTCCTAATTATGATACTACACCTTTATTACATGAAATTGAAATTGTAGTTAATAAAGGATTATCTAATATGTTACATGATTTTAATAATAGGTATACTTTGTTAGAAACTACACAACAAAAGATAATGGAGTTATTGCAAACTACAGTTAATACACCTGATATTGATGAAAGTAAACTAGTTGAGAATTCTTTTGAAGATGATGAATCTATACTTGTAAGTATTAAAGATATGACAAAAGAATTAGTTAAACATGAAATGGATCTATATCAACAAACTACTAATTTAAAAATGAATGATATACATAATTTAATTCAAGTATTAGTAAATAAAATTACAAATTTAGAAGATGATATTAAAAAAATAACATATACTGAATCAGAAAATATAAAATTAATTATAAAAGAAAAAGAAGATATAATAAGTAATTCTAATAATTATACAAGTTGTAATGAAGAAACGACAAATACAAATTCATCTGATTATTCATATGAAGATGAACAAAAACAAACTAAACTAGAAATATTTACAACAATATCTGATGATACAACCTCTTCTGACAATGAGTCTGCGTCGTCTACTGATTCAGATGATGAAGTACCACAACATATACAAAATACAAATTCAAATAAAAAGCAAAAAGAAGAAAACAAAAATAATGACCAAAATAAAGAAGAAGAAGATCAAAATAATAATGAAGAAGAACAAAATAATAATGACCAAAATAATAATGAAGAAGAACAAAATAATAATGACCAAAGTAATAATGAAGAAGAACAAAATAATAATAAAGAAGATCAAAATAATAATGAAGAAGATCAAAATAATAATGAAGAAGAAGAAGAACAAAATAATAATAAAGAAGAAGAAAATACTGAATTAAATACAAAAAATGATGAATTAAATGATGTTGAAACTGAAAATGAAGAAGAAGAGGAAGAAGAAATGTTTTTTATTGAAATTAATAATGTTACTTACTGTACAAATGATGAAGAAAATGGGTTTATTTATGAATTACTTGAAGATGATGATATTGGCAAAAAAATTGGATATTTTAAAAATGGAAAATCACACTTTTACTAATAAAAATATATTTATATAATAAATGAATCTTAAATTATGTCCTCCTGCTATTATTTATTTGATATTTTCAATAACTCAAATATTAATTGACACATATAATGGTTTGTATAATACTGTTATGGTAAAAATAATTGTTACAATAATGATAACTATATTATTGAATATTTTGTGTATTCAAGGTTTAAATATTATTTCATGGATTATAGTATTTATTCCTTTTATTTTAATGACTGTTGTTGTATCTATAATATTATATATTTTTGGATTAGATACATCAACTGGAAAAATTAAATATAATTGTACAAATATAAATACCGATAATTTAGGAAATATAATTGTTTATGATCCGAAATATGATCCAATTAAAAATCCTGTATATTATAAATATCCAAATGTAATCATTCCTAATCCTAAATAGTATAAAAAACTATTTAAAAATATTTAATAAATATAATTTATAAATGTTAAATTATATTTTTTCAAGTTTAAAAACAATAATACTTGTTATTTTATTTAATGAATATCTTAAAACCAATTATCCAATTAAACATTCAGAATGTATGATATTTATATGTTATAACTCTCTTTATTTTTATAGTTTATTACAAATTAAATATAATAAAATAAAAAAAATTATATTATGCAAAATACCTGAATTAAATAAATTAAATACAAAATATGCAGACAATAATGATAATGATATTAACATTATTTTAGATGGTAAAATAATAAAAAATATTAATAAAGATAATATTATTAATAAATCTGTTGAAGAAATACAAAATTTGTATAACATTCAAACTTATGATTTTTTAATATATTCTGAAAATTCAAAAAAATGCATACTAAATTTTAATCTAAACGGTGTATTTAAAGAAGAAGATTTTATTTGTGAATCATCTGATTTTAAATTCATATCATCTGAAATTATTTTAAAAGATAAAAGAATAAATATAGATTTTAAGGTAAACAATCATAACTATTATTTAATTAACAACATTTTTGATGCTAAATTTATATTATTTTTTATGTATGAATACTACAATGAAGAAGTAAAATATTTAGATATTAGTGAAATTTTAGAATATAAGTTAGAAATTTTTGATCAAAATGTAAATAAAGACACATTTGATAAATTTAGCAAAATTAAAATAAATGAATCAAATTATGAAAAAATAATATAATTAAAACAATATAAAAAAAATGAAATAATAATCTATAAATGGTACCTTCTCATTACACAATGACAAGTTCAGAAACAACCGAATACCATAATTTATCTGATAAATGGACATTATGGGCACATTTGCCCCATGATGTTGATTGGTCTATTAAAAGTTATAAAAAAATATCTACATTTACTACTGTAGAAGAAACTATTACTGTTACAGAAACTTTACCTTCTATATTAGTTGAAAATTGTATGTTGTTTTTAATGCGTGAAGGCATCACACCTATTTGGGAAGATCCTAAAAATCGTAATGGTGGATGTTTTTCGTATAAAATATCAAATAAAAATGTGTATTCTGTTTGGAAAGAATTAAGTTATGTTGTAGCAGGAGGTACCATTAGTAAACAACTAAATTTTGTTAACAATGTAACAGGAATTACAATTTCTCCTAAAAAAAATTTCTGTATTATTAAAATATGGATGTCAGATTGTTCAAATCAAAATCCATCAGTTATAACAAATGAAATAAAAAACCTTGTTCCTCAAGGTTGTTTATTTAAAAAACATAGTCCTGAATATTAAATTAAAATTATTTGTTTCTTATTAATTTTAATAACCCGTCAACATTTATATTTATATTAAATAATTTAAAATTGTATGATTTTACTAAAGTAGGTTCATCTCCACCCTCATTATGGTCACATGATTTTTCTGATTCAACTTCTTTTAATTCTAATTTATTATCTTCTTCTGATTCAACTTCTAAATTATTATCTTCTTTTTCAACTTTTTCTTCTTCAACTTCTAAATTATTATCTTCTTTTTCAACTTTTTCTTCTTCTACTTCTAAATTATTATCTTCTTCTTCATCTTCTACTTCTTTATCCTGTTCTACTTCTACATTTAATTCTAATTTAGTATCTTCTTCATCTTCTACTTCTTTATCCTCTTCTACTTCTACATTTAATTCTAATTTAGTATCTTCTTCAACTTCTTTTTCTTCTTCTACAACTTCTTCTTTAACTTCTTCATTTTCTTCTAAATTATTATCTTTTTTTTCTTCTTCTTCTTCTTCTACAACTTCTTTTTCTTCTTCTGATTCAACTTCTAAATTATTATCTTCAACTTTTTCTTCTTCTACTTCTACATTTAATTCTAATTCAATTTCTTTTTCAACTTTTAATTCTTCTTCACTATCTTCTGAATCATTAACATCTTCTAAATCAGGCAAATCATCAAAATTCTCTTTATCATCGCTGTCAGAAGAGAGTCTATAATTATTAGATACGCTATACATATTTAAATAATTGCATTTATCCATATTTTATTATAATATTGATAAATATTTTTTTTTTAAATATTTTTTTTTAAATATTTTTTTTTAAATATTTTTTTTAAATATATTTAATTAAAATATGGGCGCTGATTTTTTTCAATAACTAACGGTTCTGGTATAAATACTGGTTCAGTTTTAAATAAATTTTCACTATTTAATTTTGCTAATTCAGGAACAAAACAAGGTGCTGGATTTACTAAATTTGTAGAGTTTATTCCAAATAAAAAAGATTCAATATCTGCTGAATTATATGATAGTTTATCGGAAGGTATTTGTCCTGGTGTTAATCCATTACCTGGTAATTTTGTGTTATATGCAGCACCATATTGAGAGTTAGGATATAATGTATATGTTTCATATGACTTGTATTGTATATTTTCTAAATTATAATTACCTGGTGTATTTTTATTGCGTGTAGATGCCATATATATTAATATTATACATTTTAAAAAATAAGTTTTTTTAATTCATTTATATTTATTTCTGAAATAATACCATTATTTTCTAAATATTCACATATACATTTGTGAGTTAAATATAAATAATCAAATGATAAAAGTAACATAAAATTTAACATATCATCTTCATATCCATATTTTTCAAATACTTTTGTTAAACATTCTTTAAAAAAAATACAATCTTTTATTTTAGTATATAAATTACAAATAGCTAAATTAATTGCGTTTATGTCAAACTCATTTAAATAAAATATATTTAATAAATCTGTTCTATACAACTCACAATCGTCATCAGATAAAGTATAGGTGCAAACATATTTTGTGTTGTACATTATATATTAAAAATATAATACATAATGTTTAATATTATTTTTTATTTATTTTTATTTATTTTTATTTATTTTTATTTATTTTTATTTATTTTTATTATTTTTAATTAGTATTAAAATATTCTGAATCACGAGTTAATTCTCGTGAAGGAACACCTCCACGTACCCATCCCTCTGAAGCAACACTTTCTACACTATTTGCAGGATTTGTTAGTCTTTCTTTAACTGCTGGTAATAAGGGTGTTTGGTGATATTTAATATAACTTTGTTCACTTAAGGTATTTACACTTCGTTTGTTAATCATAGCTTCTCCTTGTTGAATTTGCGATTCTATAATTGGATTTACTGCACCGCGGCCTAAAAAAGGGACTGTAGCAAAGGGCCTATGAAATAAATCAATTCTGCATCTTGGATGTGTTTGAATTGTTCCAATTAATAAATTAGACGAATCGTCAATATTACATCCTCCTGATCCACTATTATAACCTCCATTATACATTATTCCTGGTTGTGTAGTTGCAAGTGAAATTGGATTTTTCATAGAACAATCAGATGCAAAATAATTTTGAAGTGTATAATTACATGAAGATACATTTTGAATATCTGTTTGAGATTTATTGCATTCATCTAATCCTATTCTTGACATATTTTGAAATGTATAATTAAAAACATTTGCCATTATATATAATACATATATAGATTATTTTTACTAAATAAATGTTTTGTAGTTCTAAATATATTTTTAGTATTTATTTTACTTTTATAATATTATACTAATAAGGTATATATCGTGAATTATCAATAACACGTTGCATATTACCCTCAGGAGTAGATTCTTTTGCAGAATACATATTTCCATATAAAAATTCTGCAAATGCACTTTGATCATTTTCTACTTTTGTATTTGGGGTGCTATAAAAATTACGATTTGATTGATCAAGTTCAAAATTATCCCATAAAGAATCATATAATTGTTTGTTTGTATTTTTAATTCCAGGATTCATTTTTTGAACAGCACGTTTTACATTTTTGGTAATATTTGTTTCAACATCTGGATTAAATGCTGGTGGTGCAGATTTACGAGTTGGATCGTCGGTTATTTCAGTCAATAATACATTGCTAAAAGGATTTGTTTTATTTCCTTCTTTAAATTCTGTTTTAACAATGCTTTCAAGTGTAACTGGATTTGTAAATGTGCTTTCTTTAACCTCAAAATTTTCTTTTGTAAATTTAGGTTTATTAACCTTAAACATCAAAAATATCATTAATAATGTTATTAGTCCTACTACTATTATTCTGAGAGAAAATGTTAAAATATATCCTAAAAATGTAATTAAAATAATAAATCTTGATATGGCATTAAGTTTTTGTTCATAACACATATCGGTTGAAGGCCATAGTTCAAAAATATAATTATTATCTATTAATATAGTTGGTTCATTTAACCAGAATTGTATTGTCATTATATATAATTATTAAGAAATAATTAAAATATAATATTGTATAGAAATGAATGTAGATAGATTATATAGTTCAAATGAAATAAAATATTTAATAAATAATAACAATACACATGTAAATCAATATAAATATATTTTTGTTATTGATTATCCATTTGCTACTATTTATTCTAATATAGGAAAATTAATTGGCACATACCATGATAAAATTATTTTTTTTTATAAAAAATATAATAAATATTATAAATTTAATATTGATGATATACCAAAATTTAAAATTATAAATAAAAACAAAAATTTGTTAATATTTACTAAACATGTACCAAAAAAGTATAAAAATAAAACACAAAAATATAAAGCAATATGATTATAAAAATATAATATTATACAAATATAATATTATACAAATATAATATTATACAAATATAATATTATAAAATTAAAATAAATACTAAAAATACCTATCTATTATCGTATATGTACTGTTTATATCAGATGCCTGTAAATAGTTAATTAAAAAATTATAAATATCTAAATATTCATGATTATTGTTATATTGTCTACATGTGTATATATCAAAAGACATATGATTTTTTTCTGGAAATGTATGAATTGATATATGAGATTCGGATAATAAAAATAATATACTACATCCTATAGGTGTAAATACATATTCTTGTTCTCCAAGTATTTGAAAATTATAATTTGTACATATTTTTTTTAACATTTTATTTAATTCGGTACAATTATTTAATAAATCGTAATTATTAATACCTTTAAAATCACATATCATATGTTTTCCTGAAGATATATAATTATTAAACATTAGTATATTTTTAAAAAATATTTTATTTTTTATGTTTTATCTTTTTTTTATTATTATTATTTCTTGGTGTTTTTTCAGGTTTCTCTCCTGAAGTAAATATAGAAATAAGTTGTTCTTCAGTTATTTCTTTTTGTACATTATTTTGTTGTTTTTCTAAATGTTCTTGAATAATTTTTTCTTTTAAAACACGATTCATTTCAGCTTTAGCACGACATCTTTCTTTTATTTTAGCCATTTGTGTATTTTTATTTAATTGTGCTTCCATAGCACCTGTATTAAATTTACCACTCATTTTATTTAATCCCATTTTATTTAACATTGATGAAATATTTCCCATTCCAGGCATATTTTTCATTTTATTCATTATTTCAGTAGCTTCTGTCATAATTTCACTTTCTTTAATTTCACCTGATTTAATACTTGTATCTAATTTATCACCTACAGATTTAACTAAACTCATAATTTTAGTTGGATTTTTAATTAAATTACTAAGAACATCTTGCATATTATTGCAATTTTCCATATCTAAATTTAAATCATTTGCGGTTTCTTCAGCAATTTCTTTAGCAATTTTTCCTAATTTTCCGTTTAACATAGTTGTAATATGATCATGAATATCATTTGCATTAGGCATATCTTCCATATTAATATTTGTATTAAAATCTTCATTAATATTATCAAAATTACCACTTATATCAAACATATTTTCCATATTTTTTAATGTTTCTTGTAATTTATTTTTGAATTCTTCTTCATTAATAGATTCAAACAATTTAGCGGTATCGCCAAATGCTTCTTTAGATTCAAGAGAACCTACTAGAGAAAATAAAATTAACTGTAAATATTTCCAAATTGTATCTCTAGTTTTTTGCGAAAGATCAAAACTCCATAAATCTTTAAAATGAATATATGGTAAGAACTCGGTATCAACCTCCGTGTCTTGTTTAAATATTTCATCATTTTGATTTAATATATCAAAAAATCTTTGAGGAATCTTTTTCTTACAAAATTCAAATGCAAATTGTATACTTTCCTCATCTGATTTTTGAATCGCTTGCTTTCTCTCTTCTTCATTATCTATATAATTAAAAAAAGAAGGATCTTTCCACCATTTATTAATTAAAGGTAAATATTCTGAAAATGTTAATTTTATATCTTTAATTAAATCTTTTAATACTTTTATAAATTCTTCAGGAACAGACATATTTTTATATAATTAATATAAAAATATTTTTTAAATCAAATTATTTTTAATATATATATTATTCACACATTGAAGCTAATTTAGTTAAATTTTGAATATATTTCATTGTTTTTTGTTGATTTTCAACACTCATTTGTTTAATTGGGTCTCTTAAACGATTAATTGATTCCATTATTTTATCTGAATTTTGTGCATTTAAAACATCTTGAGAATAATCCTTATTTATAAAAAAGTTTATATCACCCGATTCAATTTCTGATTTATATTTATCAACAATAAAAGTTTTCCAAATTTTTACTATCATTTTAGGATTTGCCTTTCTAATAGCAATTAATGAATTTTTAGCTGTCATTAAATCAACATCTTCAGGAAATACAGCTTGGATATCAGAAACAAAATCTATAAAATGATTGTTAAATACAGGTATTATATTTGTTGTCATGTTGTTTATGTTATTAATAACTTTTTAAATTAATTTTTAATTAAATTATTTATATTTTATATATATTCATGGAAAATATGGGTGAATATATGTTAAATTCAAAAACAATAATAAATAAAGCATTAAAAACACATAATTACAAACTTGCATTCGATTTATTGGTAGTAGTACTTAGCAATCTAAATGAAAGAAATAAAATTATATTTTTACAATATTATTCAAAATACATACTTAATATAAATCAAAATTCGAAGCCTATAAATGTAACATAAATATAACCTTATTTATTGAGTTTTTATTTCTTACATTTCTTACATTTCTTAGATTTTTTAGTTTTCTTAGATTTCTTAGATTTCTTAGATTTTTTAGTTTTCTTAGATTTCTTAGATTGTTTAGTCTTCTTAGATTTTTTAGTTTTCTTAGACTTACTTCCACCAAATTGCGGATTTTCATCTTCACCTTCAAAAAGTCGTCGTTCAGTATTTTGATTATTTTCATTATCATCTGTATCAGACGGCATATCATCATCATCAGATGTATCAGTATTTACTACATTTACATAAGGATTTTGTGTTTCTGTATTAGTATCCATATTGTCAAATGTTGTCGGTGGAGGTGTATTTGTTTCAGTTTCATCATCATCAGACATTGTCGCTTCATCATCAGATACTGTATTAATATTGTTATAAGCAGTTTTGGGTTTTTTTCTTTGCTCTGCAATGGCTTCCATTGTTCTTTTTGTTCTTTCATCAAGGGGTCTTTTACTCATTCTATATAAAATATAAATATTATAAAAATAAAATTTTGGTATCTCTCTCTAAATTTGTATTATACAAAACTAATTTAAAAAATATAATATAATATAATATATATTATGTTTGATTTTGTATTATATATACTAGAGTTTATTGTGAATGATTGTGAAGAATTATTACTTGAATATGGTGGGTTTAGTAATAAAGAAAAAACTCAATAACTCATAGGTGGACGATTGCCATTTATTTTTTGCAATTCTTGATCTCTCTGTTGTTGTAATTTCTCAATTGTTAAATCTTGAGAAATTTTATTTGAACCTGTATCACTTGATTGTACATTCTGAGATATATTGTCCACATAATTTAAATCAACATAATTATGCATTTGTCTCATACCTCCGTCACCTGTAGCTTTTAACGATTCTTGGTCTTGATCTAGAAAACTATATTTATCTGAAACAATATCACCGAAACTTGCACCACCACCACCAAATGAAAATGCTAATGGTTCCATATTATTTTGTGTTGCTTGTCTTACTGCAATTTCTTTTTGAGGTTTTAAATGATTTAATATAGCTTCTCCATAAAGTACATTATATCCTTGATTTAATAATAATAATGCAGGTACTCTATTTATATTTTCAGGCATTATTATTTTTTGACCATTTTCTAAAATAATATATACTTTATTATTAGAATCTTTTACTCGTTTATCAATAGATATAAAATGAATATTTTGTTGAATATTAGATTTAGTTAAGATTTGTAATAGTTTTTTTGAATGTTCACAATAATTACTATAATAAAGTATAGAACTCATAATAAATAAATAATTAAAGAATTGTTTAACTTATTTTAAAAAAAAATGATTTAAATTTATAATTTAAATATAAATAAACTATAAATATACTATGAATCCATTTGTTACTTTAATTTCACACGAAAATGATATATTATCATTTACTCTACACGGAGTAAATGTTAGTTTTGCAAATGCAATTAGGAGAATTATTTTATCTGAAATACCTATATTAGTATTTAGAACTACTCCATATGAACAAAATAAGGCAAATATTCTTATTAATACTACAAGATTAAATAATGAAATACTTAAACAGCGCTTAAGTTGTATTCCTATTCATGTAAAAGATATAGAAGAGTTTTCATATAAAAATTATATACTAGAAATAAATGTTGAAAATATTAGCGATGAAATTATGTATGTTACCACAAAAGATTTTATAATTAAAGATATTGCTACAGGAAAATTAATTGATAAAAACAAGTTAGTCGAAATTTTTCCAAAAAATCATTATACCAATGATCATATTGATTTTGTTAGATTAAGACCAAAAATTTCAGATGAAATACCAGGAGAACATATTCATTTAACATGTGAATTTTCAATTGGTTCTGCTAAGGAAGATGGTATGTTTAATATTGTATCTACATGTTCTTATGGTTTTACTGTAGATGAAACTGCTAAACAAACTGTACTAGAACGAAAAAAACAAGAATGGAAAGATGAAGGAAAAAATACAGAAGAAATAAAGTTTGAATCGAAAAATTGGGAATTACTTGATGGTAAACGAATAACAAAAAAAGATAGTTTTGATTTTGTTATACAAACAATAGGAATTTATACTAATAATGAAATTATTGATAAATCATGTGAAATAATGATATATAAACTTGAATTGCTAGATACTATTTTAGAAAAAGATGAATTACAAATTGATAAATCACAAAATACTATGTCAAATTCATTTGATATTATTTTAGAAAATGAAGATTATACAATTGGAAAAGTAATTGAATATTTATTCTATTCAAAATTTTATGAAACAAAAATATTATCATTTTGTGGTTTTAAAAAGATGCACCCACATGATACTGAAAGCATTATAAGAATTGCATATACAGAACCAACTAATAAATCTGTAATTAAAGGACATATAAAAGAATGTTTAACAGATGCAATACAAATATTTACAAAAATTAAAAAAGAATTTTTAAAATTAAAATAGTTGTGTTTGTGTTTCGGCTTTAATACCATCAACTGTTTGTTTATTCATATTATAATTTAAACTATGCATTAATAGTGATGGATGTAAATTATTAACATAATTGATAACTATTTGTTTTGTAATATATAATTTTTTTTCTCTCAATTCATCAATATACATTTTATGGAGGTTATACATATGTGTTTTGTATTGATTTGAATATTGATTTAACTGTTTTTCTTTATGAATATAACAACTGGTGTAATTATTATGAAGCGTAGATGTAAATAAATGTATTTGTTCTCTAAAAACAGAGCATTCTGTTTTATTTTCAGGATAATATTTTAAAAATTCATTTACTTTTCCTTCTTTTCTTAAAGATAAATATTGATATTGTAATTTAGGTTGATTACCTTTTAAGGCTTTTACTTCTTCGTAAACTGGATTTCTAATTTTAGTTCTTTCAAATGTATCGGTATTATAAATTATAACACCCATAATGTCATATGATGTATTCATTGATGCATAATTATTAATTAAATCTGTATAACTTGACCATTCATATATTTTGGGAAATTTAATTGTTGTATTTACCCATCCAAAATATTTAACATCTTGCATGTTAATGAAAAAAACCTTAACATTATTTTTATCCTTATTATCAATTAAATACATTGATACTAAATATAATTGTGGTTTACTAATTGGTACAACTATTCTATTTTCAGGATGTTGTAAAACAAAACTATAACAATATACTGGGTTTAATTCAGATAATATTAAATTATTTTCTTGTAATGCTTCAAAAAACATAGTTTTAAATGTTTTTGATTTTTCAGTTTTATAAAAATATGTATTTCCACCAACTGTATTACGAGTTGATATATTCCATTCAAAAATATGTTTATCCCAAAATACATTTATCATTGTACCTTCAATATATTCTTCTGCTACAATGTTGCTTGTTTTATTTGAATATTTACTCATAAATATATCACAAGGAATTGATTTAGGTGGCGAAAAGCAAACTACATCATTTGTATTATTTAAAACAACAGACCTAAATAAACCATATGTTGGTATTAATTCATATGTTAACGAATCCTTACTATAATGAATAATTTTATAATTTTCATATTTAACAATTGTTTTTAATAATTTTGGAGAATCTTCATCGCATTTATTACAACTATTAGTGATTTTATTAAATTCAGAAATAGTTGAAAGATTAAAATAATAACTCCTAGCTGTCATGATGTTGTGTAATATTATTAATATATAATTTGTCTTTAAACTGTATTTTTTAATGAATTTGATTTATTTTTACTTAAGTATAAAAATATCTATGATAAATATAGAAACAAATGACCTCTAAAGAAAATTTTGAATTTTCTGAAAAAATAGAATTACAATTAGGAGATATTATTCAAATACTAGATCCTAAAAATGAAAAAATAAATGAACAAACTTTTATAATTGATTATATTGATACTCAAAAAATGTTTATTATAAATGTAGATACATTAGAGAAAATAAAATTAAAAATTTCTGACGACGGTATTATTGGTAATGGAACAATTACAAAAATATCAATATTAAGTAGAAATAAAACCGCTAGTTACGCCATTGAAAATGATTTATTACCTGGTAAATGGATAAATATACATTTTGGCGGCGATTATCCTGTAATTATAACTGGTGAAATTACTAATTTAGAAAATGATATGATTGAAGTAAAAACCGTTGATAACGATATTATATATATTAATTTTGATTATAAAGGTATTCCTGAAGATTTGCCAATTGAATTAATTGAAATTAGAGAACCACCACAAAAACAAGTTGTAGAAGAAAAAGAAATAGAAGAGGGTGAACTAGAACAGAGAGAAGTAGAACAAAAAGAAATAGAACAAATACAAGACATTCCAAACCTTGAAAAAGATATAAATCTTATATCAACTGATAAATTACAATTAACTGTTCCAATACAAAATGTAAAAGATCAGCTTAGAGAATTTATTTTAAAAGGAAATCAAATCAAATTTGGTTATGAAGAGCTTGGACCAATAGTACAATATGTAGATGTATCTGTAGAATCTCAAAGATATAGCATTGAAACACAAGTTGCGGATCTTTTAGATGATTTATTGTCAACTATTCCAAATACACAAAGAACACAACAGGTTCTTAATAATATACATACTATTATTGAACGGTTTAAACAGTTAAGAGAACAATTTTCTTTTTTTAATGAAAATGGAAATGTAGATGGAGCATTAGTAAATGAAGCCACTTACAAACCTTTATTAAAATACTTTTCTCAATTTAAAATAAATTTATTTTGGATATTACCTGTAGTTAAAAATATTAAAAAAATATATAATTCAAGCGACACTTCATCTGAATTTGAAAATAGCGATGTTATTAATTTAGATATTAGCGAAGATATTTTAAAAATAAAAAATATTGTTGATACCTATAGGTCAAATAATTTGCCTATAGAACAAAATAAATATTCAAATTTATATAATGAATTATCTCCTTATTTTACACCATTTGATTTAATAAATGATGAAAATACAGAAGGAATAATATCAGAAAAATATGTAGGTAATGATATTAATGTAATAATAGATAATTTGGAAGATATGTACTCTTCTATTTTTACAAATAATAATATTAAAACAAGAAGATTTGTTATTCAAAAATATAACATAGGTCTGTCTAAATTAGATACTATTCAAGCAAGTGGTAAACAAAGTCATTTAATTACAACACGCGTACAAATGACACAACCTGATTTAATGTCACTAAAATCTTTAATTACTTTACCTGAACCCACCATAAGATTTTCAAAAATAAATCTTCCTGGTACATCTATTTTAGATCGTGCAAATTTAAATTTAATTATGTTAAATTATTGGGAATTTTTAAAGAAAAAAACAAATGTTAATAATATTGTAATAGATAGTTTAAACGACAATATTGATTTTAATGAAAATAATTTTGTAAATAATATTAAAAATTATATATTAAATTTATCAAATGAAGAGAGAAAACAATTATCTCCAAATGATATTTATATTCAATTCATTAAAAATATTATTCCGAAAACAAAAACATTATTTAATTTAATGAAAAAATATATTAATGGAAAACTTTCTATAGTTGAAGTAGTTGGTTATCTTGAACCATTTTTAATATATACAGACGATTTAACTTATATGCAATATATTGAAATAACACGATTTATAAGTGAAAAAATAAATGAATTTAATAAAAATTTTATAGAACGATCGCGTATTTTTTCTCTCTTAAAAAAAGTTAATCAAGGTCAATCTGTTTTTACAAATGTTTATACAATTATATCATCATTAAATACTAGAAATGAAGTGTTTCAAGGTTATGATATTGATATTAGTTCAAAAAATATTAAATACACTAATTCTGAAATATTAAGACAACTTACTATAAAAGATTACACTAAATTATATACAACAGGTATTTCATTACAAAATATTCCATTCATGTATCCAAATGAATACAATGCTTTATTTGAACAGGATAAAAAAAATATTGAAACCAATAAGACACCAACTAATAATGATTGTAAACCTTTTATCATAGCAAAACATTATTCATCATTAGAAGATTTAGAAAATGATAATAATAAAGATATTTATTTTGATAAAAAATATGATAAAACTAATTATGGACAACTAGATAATTATGAAAAAGAAATAGTTAGTATGTTACCAGATAATTTTATTATTTTTTTAACTGGAGAATTGATGAAAAAAAATAAATTAAATAATTCTGAAGCAGAATATTTAGCTGAAACATTAATTAATGGATATAAAAAAGTATTAAATGGAAATTATGCAATTTTATATAAAGGATATAATACTAATACAAACGAAGAGACTGATTATTATAAAAGAGAGAACAATAAATGGGTTTTAAGCAATGATATAGGTAAAGATATCAATACAGATGATTCAGATATATTATGTAATTTACAAGAAAAATGTATTAGTGTAAAAGATAATTGTGAAAGTATTAAAACAAATGAAGCTATATTACAAGATAAGTTATTAAAAGATATATTAACTGAATTTGATACAAAATATAAATTATCTAAAGATGAATATGAAAAAATTATAAAAAATAAATATGATTATTACTTATCTATTATTGAAATACTTTCAAATGTAGATGCGAGTATTATTTTAAAATATAACAATAAAAAGTATTTATTAGGTGCAAATATAGATACAGATAATATACAACTTAAACCTATATCACCTTATACTAAAATATTGAATCTTATTTTAAAAGAAAACGATTTTGTAAAAAAACAAAACGATATTATTAGGTTTGTAAGTAGTTTTACAAGACAATCTATAACTGATGTTTTTGGACCATTAAATGAAATAGAATCACCATATTGGTTATATTGTATTAAAACAAATGTTCCATTATTACCTGTATTTAGATATGATATGGCTAAAGCATTTATAACAAATCCAAATGAATATAGAAATTATATTGATATACTTATTAGCAAAATCGGAAAATTAAGTGATGATGGAGATTATTGGTCAGATGTAAATAGTGGTTGGATGATTGTTAAAATAGATTATGACTTTGAAGAAGGGTATGATGAAGGATTTAAAATATCTACGCGTAGTGTTTTAGAAGAAGATGTTGGGAATAAAATATCCTCATCTTCAAATATTATAAAATATACTACACCTGAAAGTAATACAATTTCAAATATTATAAATGCATTATCCGTCGCTATGGGTATAAATATAGAAATACAAAAAGAATTTATAATTAATTGTGTGGTAAATTCATTACGTGAATTAGAATCAGAAAAAGATTACAAAATTAAAGTAAAAGAAATGAATGCAAAAAATAAAAAAATGATGACTTATAAAGATTTTTACAACAATGCTTTACTGTATTATACGCTAGGTATGTTTTTAATAGCAGTTCAAACTATAATACCATCTGTTAAAACAAGAAAAACACATCCTGGGTGTATTCGTTCATTTAGTGGGTATCCTTTTGAAGGCACTGGAGATTTAAGTAGTTTAACATATTTGGCATGTATTGTATATGATATTCGTAGTTCAAGTGAACCATGGTATGTATTAAAAACCAAAAAATCTGATTTTATTCGTGACAAAATTAAATCTGTAATAGATAGTATTTTAATTAATATTCCTGATGTAACTAGAAAAATAGAAGAAAAAACTGAATATTTATTATTATCTCCAAATGAAATAATACCTAAAGAATATGATTTAGCATTATGGACTAATTTTTTACCTCCAATAATTAATTTTAAAATTAAAAAACTTATGAATATATCTGATGAGTTTAAAAGAACATTATTAAATGATTTAAAAAATGGCTCAAATAACCAACATGAAAAAATATTGGTTGTTTATTCAAAAATTATTCTTTTCTCTCTTGCACTACAAGAAAAAATAAAAGATGTTGTAAAGAAAAAATCATTGTTGTTACATAAATCAAATAATGAACCCTATTTGGAAAACTCTTGTTGTGATAGTATGGATAAAGAAAGTACCATTAAGTATTTTATTACTCAGGATAATAGTATATTAGAATATAATAAAATTGTAACAAATTTAGTTAATATAACATCTGATATTTTAAGTTATACCCAAGCAAAATTATTTTATAGTAATGTTAACACTAAAAATAAATATCCAACAATTAGTAAAGATTTTAATGAAATCACTATATATTTATCGTTTATTTATTTTTGTAAATTTAAATCTTTAATTCCAATCCCTGAAGAATTATTACCATTATGCGGTAGTAAACCTGAAAATATGTTAATTACTGCAAATGATAATATTACAGAAATTATTGGAAAACTTAAAAATGATGGAAGAAATTATACTAATGATACATTTATAAGATTATTACAAATTGTTGGTAGAAATAATATTATTAGCATGAATATTAATAAACCTATTATATCTTCATTAGTAAAACTACAATTAGTACTTGAAAATATAGAAAATGAAAATGACGAATTTATAGAAGGTTCTTTAATTAAATTAATTAGGTCATCATTAGACACATTTGAAATTGCTACTGAACAAACTACAAAAGAAGTAAGAGATTTAAATAATTTTTTATATAAACATACTGATTCAATGAAAAATGAAATTATCGAATTTATTGATAAACATAGAGGTACTGATATTACTAGAAGTTCAATAAATAAAATGAAACAAGCGATGAATTCATTCTCAAAATGGTCATCAGAAGAATCTACTAGAAATGAAGACATAAAAATATCAAATGATTTAATGTATAATGCTGTTAATTTTTATAAAACATTTATTTCATACTTTACAACTTTATTTCCAAATATTATATTAAACAAAGTAGATTATACAAACACAAATATACCAAAATATTTAGGATTGTCGCTTGTACATTCTAATAAAATTAAAAATTATATTAGTGATTATTATGAAAAACTTAAAAATTTTTATGGAATTCCTGAAATATATAATATTTTAACAACTGTTCAAATGTCATGTGCTAATATTGTTCGGTTATCAAATAATACACCATCATTTTCATCTATTAAATATGATAATATTTTGTTAAAACCTATATTTGATGAAAAAACAAGTAGATTACTTTATGAATATTATTTATTAAAAGTGTTTATAACCTATATAGAGTTAACAGATGATCCAAATATGATTGTTACTGAAGTTACAAATGAACAAGAAGAAACAGATTTATTTTCTGTTGATTATGTAGAAGAGAGAAATACTCGTCTACAATTTGCAGTTAGTAATAGAAGTGAAACAGATACTATTTTATTAAGAGGAAATGTAAAAGGATTAAAACAAAAAATATCCAAATTATTGCTTGTATTTATTGAAATTATGAATAATGAAAAAGATGTAATTAATATATCATACGAAGATATACTTGATAGAACATTTAAGTTAAGAGAAAGAGAGAAAGATATAATAACAGATAGATTAAAATTATTATCAAATGAAGAAAGAGATGCTGATACTATTTTAAAAATTAATAAACTAGGTGTTTGGAGTAAAGGATTACAAAAAGGACTTACTACATATGTAAAAGAAACATATGATGAAGAAATTGAGTTTAGAGATGAAATGGAAAAAACAGAACGAAATGTAAAAAAAAGAAATAAAAATGCTACAAATGATAATATAGATCAGTATATGGAAGATTATATTGAAGAACAAGGTCGTGATGAAGATATTGAACGAGAAGCGTATGATATGAGTTACATAAATGATGACTATATGGATGGCAATCTTGATGGAAATGATGCCCCTGAAGAAGATTATGAAGATTATCAAGATTATGACTCATAACTATATAATATATTTAAGATTAGTATATTATTTAGTGTAATACTTATTTTTTTAGTAGAAATATATATAAAGAATGAATAAATATTTTATAAGAGAAAATATAACACTTATATCGATAGTTATATTTATAATTGTATTTGGAACTATTCAATTTATGAAACCTACATTTTTATATAATAATGATGGTTCACCACGAGAATTTGGCATAGGATATAAAAATAAAACAATTTTTCCTATATGGTTATTATCTATTATTTTAGGAATATTGAGTTATTTATCTGTACTATTTTACATAACATATCCTAGATTATTTTAATTATTTATTAGTTAATTTAACAAATATTTTGTGTAATCATTAATTAATAATCATGAATATTTGTAATATACCAATTTCTATTGGAGAATTATATGATAAATATAGTATTTTACAAATAAAAAAAGAAAAAATTACTGATATTTTTAAATTATCGTGTATAAATAAAGAAATTGAATATTTACAACCTTTTATAAATAAATTTAAATTAGATGAAACTGTTATTCAAGAAATAACTAACATCAATAAAGAATTATGGGATATTGAAGATAATATTAGAGTTAAAGAAATAAAGCAAGAATTTGATGATGAATTTATTAATTTAGCTAGAATGGTGTATAAAACAAATGATAAACGCCACATAATTAAAAATAAAATAAATATATTATTCAATTCAGAAATTAAAGATATTAAAAGTTATATATAAATAAAATAAATATATTATTCAATTCAGAAATTAAAGATATTAAAAGTTATATATAAATAAAATATATTATGGAGAAAAATTATAAATATTATTATAATAAAGCAAATAAATATAAAAATAATAATAATTTTAATAAAGCAAAAGAGTGTTATATACAAGCACTACAATATAATAAATATCATATTCATAGTTTGAAAGAATTAGCAAAATTATGCGATGATACAACTAATTACGATGATGCAATACATTATTATACACAAATATTGGATATACAAACAATAACTTTAGAATGTAGATGTATAATATTAAATGAAATTGGTGTGTGCTATAATAAATTATACAAATATGAAGAATCGAATAAATATTTTAAACAAGTTATAAAATTTAAAAATGATATTCCTGAAATATATAAGAATATAGGATTAAACTATGCGTCTTTAAAACAATATAATCTTTCAATAACATCTTTATTACTTTCATTTAAATTACAAGAAAATGATGATATAAATAAAACATTAGGAGATACTTATTTTATTACAAAAAATTATGATAAATCTATTTTTTATTATACAAAAATAAAAAATATGACAGACATAATAATGTATAATTTATCTTTTTCATATTTAGCAAGTAAACAATTACAAATTGGTTTAAAATTGTATGAATCTAGATTAAAAAATAATAAAATCAATAGTATTACTAAATTAAAAGAAAGAGTAGATATACCTAATATAAATTATTGGAATGGTATAGATAATTGTAATTCTTTACTTGTAGTGTATGAACAAGGTATTGGAGATAATATTCAATATTATAAATATTTAATTCAATTATCAAAATTATATCCTAATATGAAAATTACATATTTTTGTAGAAATATAATTTCGCATATTTTTAAAAAATATGATAATATAAATATAACTGAACACATACTAGATTGTATGCAATTTGATTTTAAAATATACATAATGTCACTACCATATATATTAAATATATCGTCATTTACTTTAAATACTGAAAATTATATAAATATAAATAATGATAAAGTAAACTATTGGAAAAATAAATTAAAAGAATCAAATCCATTAAATAAATTAAATATTGGATTTGTTTATAATGGTTTGTTAAATAATTTTTATGTAGAAAAATATATTCCATTAGTTAATTTTAATATATTAACAGATCTTGATATAAATTTGATATGTTTACATAAATTAAATGAAATAGAAGAAGATTTAAAAAATATATCATTTAATGATAAATTACAGACATTTGATATAGATAAAGATAAACCATTTGAAGATACTATTGCAATACTACAAAATATAGATATATTAATAACAACAGACACATATATTGTTCATTTAGCTGGAGTATTAAATGTGAATACAGTTTTATTATTAGGATATGGATCAGATTGGAGATGGTTTTCAAATAATGAAAAAGTTTGGTATAATTCAGTAGAAATATTAAGAATGAATGAAAATAAAGAATTAAAATATATTTTACCACAAGCAAAAAATATAATAAGTAATTTAATAGATGCTAAAAATAATAATTTACACAATTGAAGATTTAAAATGGCGCCGTGCGTAATAAATTATTAATTATGACAATAAATAATTTATTATATATATATAATATATGACAAGAATATCTTCAAGAAATTTAGCAAACCAATTTATAAAAAATAAAAAACTTACAAAATCTAAAAGATTTTATGTTTACAATTTGCTTGGTAAAAGAAAATGTAGGGTATTAGATTTAACAAATATTAATGGCGAACAAAAACTTGTATTAGTATATTATTATACAAAGGACAACAAAAAAAAAATTACTAATCCCAAAATTCCTATTAATGATAATCCATTTTTGAAGAAATTGAAGATGTTGGTGATGAGGATGATGAAGAGATTGGCGACGAAGATGAAAATCCAAAAAAATTTGGTGGAAATAAAAAATCAAGAAAGGTTAAAAAGAATAAAAAAAGAACTAATAAAAAAAGAACTAATAAAAAAAGAACCAATAAAAAAAGAACCAATAAAAAATATTAAATTTTTACATATATATGCTGTTTGTTTATGTTATATATTTGTTATTTATTGCCTAATAAAATGGTTAGATATTATATTATAATTATTTATGTAATTTTATTTTATTCTTAACTGTTTTTCGTAATGCGATATGCCTGATTTGTAAAATTCTATTGTCGCCTTGTTAAAAAAATTACTAGAATATATAGGATAAAATCGTTTCATTACATAAACTGTTTTTATTTTCCATAATAAATCACTGCTAAAGTTTATCACATAGTATTCTTTATTTGTAATAATATTGTATTGTGTTATAATAGTATCGTTATTTAGTTCACTGGCATAAACTAATATTTTATTTACGATTTCAATCGGAAGCATTATTTATATAATATAAATAACTTTATTAGCATTTTATTTATTTATACTACGAATTATAAAAGGTGCAAAAATAATAATTTATAAAAAATAATAATTTATTATTTATATAATGTCTAAAACGCGTAAATCTAGCAAAAAAAATGGTTCTGTTAAAAATAAAAAATTATCTACAGAAGCTATACCTGGAAAATGTTGTGATGCAACTATGTATGGAATTAATCATTGGTATCATGAAATGTTTGAAAAATTAGGATGGATGATTTTAGCAAAATCTCGTGGAATGACAGATAAAATACAAACATATCTTAATTCTTTACATAGACTACATACTGCAATTGAACAAAAAATTGAAAAAGTACATGATATTGATCATAAAAATGATTTGAAAATAATGTTAGAAAATGTTACTATTTTATTACAACATTCAGAAATGGATTTATCTAAGTAACTGTATAAACAGTGCTTGTCGCAGCATCTTGACTAGCTTGTGTAGCTTGTTCATTCTTTAAATATGTTTGATAATTTTGTTGCATTGTAGATACACTATTAACACATCCTCGTGTAACTATTTTTAATTGTACAATCATAGCTAATAATATACCTGTATAAATATACCACATTGCTTCTCCAATATTATCACGCGTAACTACTAAATCAAATAGATCAGTTTGTTTTTGTTTATCATCTCTGTATTCAGGTTTTATTAATGGTTTTAATATTTCCCAATATTTATTAAAATTCAAAGGCACAATTTGATTAATCAATACAGAAGTATTTCCACATATTTTAACAATTGCAGAAGCCACTTGTTGAAGTTTTTGTTCATCTATATTTGTATTATTTCCACCTTTAATTTTTCTTTTTGTATTTCCGCCTGTAATATTAGGTTCTTTATTATTAATTTCATTTTCTTGAGGAGATACTGGTTGCAACACAGGCGTTGAAGTATTATCAGTAGAAGTATTTAGTTGTTGTGGTTCATTTTCAGGATGTAGTATTTTATTAACTTCCTGATTTATCAGTAAATCAGATAATAATTTATTTGCAGATGATGATACATAATAATATCCTATTACATCTGAAAATGCAGACTTAAACCCTGGAAATAAAAGAATAACGATAATTATTGAACCAAAAATTAATGTCCATGGAATAAATGTAATTAATCCAGCTGCCCCCATATTTTCACTTATACTACCACCACATGTATTTGTTATTATAGATGCATTTATTATAAATTGAACAACTATAACTAATAGTATATAAATAGCTAAATATATATAATTTGTTTTCATATATTTTTTATATTTTTCAGTATCATTTATAATGTCAAGATTTATTTTTGGTTTAATTAAATAATATATTAAGGTTGTAATCAAAAATACAATTATATTTAAAAAAGAATTTGCCATATAGATATTATGTATAATTTATTTTATAATTTTAAATATAATAAATATGGACTTTTCTAAACCTTTATTAACAGAACCAGGTGTAAAATATTTTTTAGATCAATCTCTAAAACAATGTCATATCATAAAAAATAAATTTCATAATATTATTTTTAATGTAGGTCTTTTTTTATTATTTGTTTTAATTTTAGGAGTTATTATTTTTTATAAATATAAAGGAAAACCAACACCTGTTGAAATAGAACAAAAAAATAAACAAAAACAAGAATATATTTTATCAAAAATACAAAAAATACAACATGCAAAAAAAGTAGCACATCAAGAATTAATTACAGGCCTTCCTGCTTGGGAAAGTGAATATGATATAATAAATAAAAAAATAATTTATTAAATAAATATAATATAATATATAAAATGATAGAAAATGCGATTGATGAATTTTACAAATTAAAAAGTAATTATGAAAATGAAATTATTAAAAATAAAAAAAGTATTATAAATAATTCCTCATTAAGTTGGAAAGAAAAAAGAATTGAATTTCAAAAATTAAAACAAAAATGTATAAATTGCAAAAGACCTGGAGGTACTGTTTTTTCTGTAAAATACGATACATCAAATAATTATAGACAACTCAGGTCTTTTTGTGGAATTATAGCAAATCCATGTAATCTTAATATTGTAATAAATTTAGGTAATTATTATTCATTATTATATATAATTGAAGATACTGAAAAAGATATACAAGAAATTAAAAATAATATAATTAATGATAAAAATAAAGTATTATTTGGTTGTATTACAAGTGAAGTTGCATTAAATAAATTTAATGAAGTAAAAGAACAATTAAAAGATTTAACTGATATTTTAGAATCATATTTAAGCGAATATAATAATATAGTAGATAACAAAGAGAGAAATACAAAAATTTACACTAATATTGAAGCATCTGAATTGCTTATATTAGATATAAAAAAAGTAATTAAAGATTTTGATAATACTGGTAATGTTCAATATATTAATGATGTAATTGATATATATAGTTTAAAATTAAAACCTTTATTAAATGATTTAATGAATTTAAAATATAAAGAAAATATGGTATGGTTTGATGAAAATGAAAACACATATAATTTGATACAAAATACAAATACTATATCAGACTTAGAAATTAATTTAGGAAATGATTTAGTTAAAAGTTTTGAGGTTGGTTTAAAAGAAGTACCAAAGAGAAAACAAAAAAGAAACAATGAATTAGAAGAAGAAGAGACAATTAAACTAAGAAAAGAAATAAATAAATTAGAAGAAGAACCTAAACAAAATGAATTACTTAACTTAAATGAACCAATAATTAATTTAGAAGATGGCACTGTTTCATGGAACTCCGACAAATATCAACAAATTTGGAATAATACCAATCCAAAAATGCAACAAGCATTATTACAAGATACAGAATGGTTACAAAATTTTATGAATAGTTGTGTCAATTCAAAAGAAAATAGACAGCCTTGTAAATTTATTTCTCCAAGCAATTTAATATTACCTCCGCAAATTTTAGAAAATAATGAATATGATTTTGGAAACGAAGTATATAATAATATTTTTAATAAATTAGATAAATCTTATCAAAATACATTACTAACTTTATATTCTAATAAAAATGGAATAAAAAATTATAAAATGTTAGAAGATGCTCTTGGTAATATTGTTGCAAAAGAATTAAATTTCAATAAATATGTATAATAAAAAATATAGATAATTAAAAATATGTATATTATTTATATGATGCTTAATTATATTTCACTTCCTTTATTTTTAATTAGTTTTTGTGTTGGATTATTTTTTATATATATATTAGGTCCTGATATGAAAACTATTTATGTATATCCAACACCTGAAAATGTAGATAAAATTTTATTTAAAGATAAAGCAGATAATTGTTTTTATTTTGAAGAAGTTGATGTAAAATGTCCTACAGATGCATCATTAATATCAGAAATACCTATTCAAAAATAAAAATATTGTAGTATTATAATATGGTTCAATTTGGTAAATTTGTTCACACTAAAACAGGTAAATATATAATGTCTATTTTATTAGGCCTTGGGTTAGCTTCATTGTTTAGAGCTGTTTGTAAAGATAAGCAATGTTTAACATTTAATGCCCCTGCTTTAGATGAAATAGAAAATAAAATATATAAAAATGGAGATAAATGCCATAAATATGTTCCTACTGCAACAAAATGTAGTACTAATAAAAAAATTATTAGTTTTTAGTATAATTTGTATAATTTGTATAATTTGTAATGTTTTAGTGTTTGCGTAATTATTATAATCAATCATTCTTTATAATAATTATGAGTGATACTACAAGTATTTTTGATTTGCCTACTAATCCAGCAGTTGGGGGTAATATATCTTTAAAAGCAACTGAACAAGTTTCTTCGCCACCATTAGATCAAAATACAATTAACCAAATTGTAAATGATCTTCAACAAGCAAGTAGCACTGGTGTAACACAATTACCTTCACGAGATATTCCAATGAATACAAATAATATAACCCAAGATACGCAAATACAACCAAATTATATCCCACACATACCACAAAATGATAGTATTGATTATATTTCACAATACACTTTACCAAAAATAAATAATAACAACGATTCTAATTCTTTAGATGATGTATATAATGAACTTCAACTTCCTCTTTTAATTGGTATATTATATTTTTTATTTCAATTACCATTTTGTAATAAAATGTTATATACATACTTACCAGCACTTTTTTTAAAAGATGGAAATCTCAATTTATCAGGGTTTTTATTTAAAAGTATTTTATTTGGGTTATTATATTATGTATTAAGTAAATTAATAAATTATTTTTAGATATTATACATTTTTTATAAATTTATACATTATATTCAGTTATAATTTTATTTTATATTTTTATAAAAATCATAAGCAGTTAATTCTTGTATTTCATTTTTATCATAACATCTAAATGATTCATCTACATCTTCATGTATATCACCTTTAACATCTGCTCTTTGTCTTGTTCGTATATATCTAAATTCAGGTAAAGTTTTACATTTATAATGATTTAATTGAATTACAGAAAAGTCTATATTATTATTAAAAGGACCTTCTATAATAGATCCATTAGTTGATTTTATATGTCCATTTCGTACAACTACATCATGACATGTATTATACTTTACAAAATTATCTACTTTAAATAATGTTTTTATATGCTGATTTCCATTATTTTCACACATAGTAAACCGCTCTGTTACAGGTAAATTTGTTTTTTCTGTTTGACCCGATGATCCGAAAAACCTCCAATTCATACCTATTCCTTGACAATCGCCAACAATGTATTCATTTATAAAATCACAAATATTTGTGTGTTTTTTAAGAACAATAAATTCATCTATATCTATGTGTGCCACATGTGTTATATTAGTTTTTAAATAATTATGTGTAAAATTATTTAAAGCTACATATTGTACTGGAATTTTATAATTATTAAATGGAAGATGTATAACTTTAATTTTATTTGCATAATTTGATAATAATTGTTTATATGTTGGTACATCTTCATTATCATAAATATAAATACATTTAAATCCTAAAGATAAATGATACTTTACGAATTCTTCAATATAATCGTGTTCTTTTTTTGCAATACAAACAATTACGGGGAACATATATTATATTATATAATATAATATTTTTATAATATTTTAATAATGTTTTTTTGTTTTATTTTTATTACTTTTTTTGATTTTTTTATTTTTAAATAATCCAAAAAATGAATATTTTGTATTTCGTTTAGTTTTTTTCTTTTTTATTGTTTTGTTTTGCAATGGGTTATTTTGTACTGTTTTTTCCAATATATTTTGTGATTGTACATTTTTATCTTTAGTTATATTATTTAATACATCAGGTTTATAATTTAAAAACCATTCTTCATACTCTTTTTTATTTTTTGAAAGTTTTAATTCTTTATATTTATCTGCTTTCATGGATCTTATTTCTTCGACTGATTCTTGATGACCGTAACATGTAATACTAAATCGTTTTAATAACCCCTTTTGACTTAATCTATTTTTTTGTTGAACATCAAATAAAAAATTAGACATACATATAATTCTATCTAAAAATTGATTATAATATGATCTGTTAGTATATAAAAAAGCTAAATAAAAACTTAACATTGTATCTATTGTTGCTATTTTAACCTGCTGTCCTTTTATATTTAATGTATTATAACTATGACATGCAATTGGTTTATAAATGAATGCAATTGTATCTTTACCTATAAGTACTTCATAATGTTCAGGTATAATTTCACCAACTGATTCTCTCTTAATTATTTTTGCGTTTTTTACTCCTATATCTGTTAATCGTTCTTTAACTATTTCTGCTGTATTTAAAGGATTAGTTGATAAAACATCAAAATCTGCTATATTTTTAACTTTATTTTTTAAATGTTTAGGCATATAATTTGAATATAATGATATTGCATAACCGCCAAAAAAAACAACACCTTGATTTATAAAAGTATTTCTAACATTTGTGTATATTTCATTTTCATTTTCTTTATTAAACATTTCTCTTTGAAAATTAATATTATTACAATTTATATTTGTTAAAGGGTAATGCTTATTAAGCAATGTTAATCGTTTTAATACTTTTTCCCATCTACTTGTATCTCCTTCAGGTCTGCTAAGTTCTAAATACATTGACATTCTTAAAAAGTTAGGAGGTGCATATAAAATACCTGCAACACGAATTGAATCTTTTTTTATAGCATTATATATTTCTAAAGATAATTGTGTCAAATCTGCAACTGGAATATAATTTACAAATACTTTATATGTGCCATGATGTTGACCTGATTTTGCATCTACATCAGTAAATCCTTCTTTATAATATATGTCGGCTAATTCTTTTGCATCTTCTAATGCATTAGGTGTAAAAAAATCATAATCAGGTATTTCTACATCTTTATTATAAAATTGATCTTCTTGGGGTAAAATATTATTAATAGCAGTACCTCCATAACAAATTACATTTTTTCGTTTAATAAAAGTTTCTACAATTTCTATTATTTTTTTTAATTCTTCAGATTGAACTATTTTTTTCCCTATTTTTTCTTGTGCTTTATCTACAGACATTCGTAAAATAGTTAATTCACATTCGCTAAAAGTTAAATCTTTACAAACATTTTCTTGCTTCATATATATATTGTACGAATTAAATCTTTACTACTATAAAAAACTTAAAAAATATTATATAAATAATGTATGATTGATATTAATGATAATCAAATACAAATAGAAAAAATACCTTTTAAATGTGTTAAGTCTAGAATAAAAAGAGAATATGAATATTTATCAATAAAGTATCCCAAAATTATTATAAAATATAATAATATTCTGAATGAAGTTAATTTAACTGTATTTGAAACTGAAAAAGATGATTCATTTAAATATACTTTTATACTAACTAGTTCGTATCCTTTTTCACCTCCTAAAATTTATTGTAATAACATTGAATATTCTAATTTTTTAAAATTATCCTCAGATAGAATGCATAAGTATTTACAAAATATAACTAAATTAGAATGTTTATGTTGTACATCTTATATCTGTACAGATAATTGGTCGTTAACTTTAAAACTTATTAATGTTATTGATGAAATTCATGATAAAAGAAAAATTAAACGAAATATAATAATTAAAATACTTTGTGATCAAATTATAAATAAATATTTAATAAATGATATAAAATTAGATAAATATTTATTCGACATATAATGATGCATCATCCACAAATGAAGAAAAATGTGATGATTTATTAAAAATAGCGTTGCACCCATTACATTTACATTCTGTATCACTTATAATATGAAAACGACCTAATATATTCGGAGGATTTCCTGATTGCATGCAAATATGGCAATCATAATTCACAGGTTTTACTATTGGTTGCATTCGAGTTGTATCAATATCAGATAATATTTGTCTTGGTTGTATTAATGATTTTTTAAGTGGCTTTGATAGTTTGTGTCCCATATTATATAATTATTTATTATATTTAAATTATTATATTTTTAAACATATATTCATTTCAGATGCAAATTTTTTCTAAAAATAGATTCAATGACATTGGAGACCAACCAAAATAAGTTCCTTCACCATATGTGCTACTAAATTCAGTATAAAATTGAAAACATATTTCATGCTTGTTATTCAACCCAGTATAGAATAAATATGCTTCTCTCAATTGTTCATGACTCATTATTTCATCATATTTTTCTTCAAATAATATATTAGCAAAA
>Ga0214921_10000486_pt1 | contig 73736 bp, 72 predicted proteins | sample LL1505_MetaG_FD_177992 | JGI IMG/M metagenome (GOLD analysis project Ga0214921, IMG submission 177992) | Freshwater microbial communities from Lake Lanier, Atlanta, Georgia, United States - LL-1505 | ecosystem: Environmental > Aquatic > Freshwater > Lake | place: USA: Georgia | collected... | reverse complement strand
CCATCGGGGAGGGGGGAGGAATATACGCGGAATAATGGATGTAGTAAAGATTTTATTCCTTGATTCTGGCTGCGAGGGGTGATAAGGGGCTGGAGAAGTGGCTCAGTTTCTCGCGACATTGTTTCGGTTCCGATAAGTGGGTCCCATGCCGGTTGAAACGTCTCTCTGGGGGAGGCCGCGGCCCAGTGCAGGCCAGGCCTGGCCCGGCTGGTGGGAGACCCCGGCATCGGCGGCAGGTGGTCGAGTTGGAGCATTTCCAAGTCTTGTGGCTTCGCAACGCGCCTCGGAAAATGAGATAAAACAAAAGCTAGAGCCGTTTCACCGTCTTCGCTTTCGGTGATGCGGCACTAGGCCCTGCGGACGGATTTGACCAAGAGGGAGACACAAGCGAGAGCGATGACAGCGGCAAAGTTTCCTGTGTTTCTCACATCGCATGGCCACGCGTTTGAAATGCTTGATCTTGCCGATCAACTGCTCGACCCGGGCACGCAGTTTATAGAGCCGCTTGGGGAAGAATTTCGGTCTGTTCTTGGTCATGCTTCGATGCGGAATGATTGGGACGCTCCCTCTGCGGCGGGCAGACTGGCGGTTTGATTTGGCGTCATATCCTGTGTCGGTGATGGCGGCCCTCGGCGTCACGTCCGGGCCAATGTCGAGGGGCGTTTCGAACTGACGGCCATTGCTGGCCTCGTTGCCAGTCAGGTGAAACTCGAGCGGCAGGCCGTCGAGTTCTGTCATGTGCCGCAGCATGGTCGGCTCCCCAAATCGGCCCGCTATGCGTCACGCATCCGACCGCGCTGGAATCCTGAAAATCCCCGCTTCCGCGATTCCGCCCGCACGGCCTAGGCTTCCACCTATCCAGGAGAACCAACATGCCAACAGGCTTCGCCATCCATCGCCGCACCCGCGCGGTCAGCCCCGCCATTGTGGAGGCGTTTCGCAGCCTGCCAGTGGCCAATGTGAGCGACTGCATGTCGCGCATGGTCGCCGCCGGCCCCAGGCTGCGGCCGATGCATAAGGGCGCGCTCCTGGCCGGCCCGGCGCTGACGGTGAAAACCCGGCCCGGGGATAATTTGATGATCCATAAGGCCATCCAACTCGCCGCGCCGGGCGATGTGATCGTCGTCGATGGCGGCGGTGACCTGACCAATGCGCTGATCGGCGAGTTGATGGCCAATTCCATGATCAAGGCGGGTGTCGCTGGCATCGTGATCAATGGCGCCATCCGCGATGCCGGCTGGATCGCGGCGCATGATTTTCCGGTCTATGCCGCCGGCGTCACCCATCGCGGCCCCTATAAGGATGGCCCTGGCGTGATCAACGGCGCCATCGCGCTGGATGGCATGGTGATTGAGCCGGGTGATTTGATCCTGGGTGATGAGGATGGCCTGGTCTGCGTGCCCTATGCCGAATTCGATTCGGTGCTCAAGGCCACCCAGGACAAGCACGCGGCCGAGAATGTGCAGATGGCCAATATCCTCGCTGGCACGCATGACGCGGCCTGGGTGGATGCCAGCCTGCGCCGGCTGGGCTGCAGCGGGCTGGACTGAAAGGGGGGCGGCCAGCTTGACGAGGCGGGCCGGCCAACTCTATACACCCGCTCCCACCGGGAGGCCTTGCGCTTCCCGGCGATAATCTTTTGCCTATCCAGGAGTTCGTACCGTGAAGCGCACCTATCAGCCCTCCAAGCTCGTCCGGAAGCGCCGGCACGGTTATCGCGCCCGTATGGCGACTGTCGGCGGCCGCAAGGTTGTGGCCAATCGCCGCGCCAAGGGCCGCGCTAAGCTCACCGCCTAAGCATGGCATCCGGGGAGGCCATATTGCCCCCGGAACCTGGCCTCGTTCGCGGCGCTTGCTTTGGCCGGTTGAAGAAGCGTGCTGAGTTCCTTGCTGTGGCAGGGCGCGGCCGGAAGCATGGCCGTGGTGCTTTGCTGGTACAGGTTCTTCAACATGGCGAGGGGCAGGTGAGGTTGGGCTTCACCGCCACCAAAAAACTGGGCAATGCCGTGGTGCGCAACCGGGCCAAGCGGCGCATGCGCGCGGCCGCCCGTGCTGAATTTGGCGCCAATCCGGCTCCGGGGCATGACATTGTGTTGGTGGCGCGTGAGGCGATCCGCGACAATAGTTTTGCCGCACTCCGCGACGATTTGCGTGCCGCGCTGTCCAAGCTGGGCCTGCCGAGATGAGCTTTGCGCGTTTGAAACAGCAAGATCCGGCGGTGCTGCTGCTTCGCGGTGCTGTGCGGACTTATCAATACACCCTGCGCCCCTTTATCGGGGCGCATTGCCGCCATTACCCCACCTGTTCGGAATATGCGCTGGAGGCCTTGTCCTCGCACGGCGCTATTCGCGGAACGGGGCTTGCGGTCGGGCGCATATTGCGCTGCGACCCGTGGCATAAAGGGGGGTACGACCCCGTGCCGCCCTCCCACTCCCGCTGAACCTGCCAGCCACTCGATTGTAACGGACAACATGGACCAGAAGCGCCTGCTGGCGGCCATCGCCATCTCCATCGGCATCCTGCTGGTGTTCGATGTCTATAACCGCGCCAATCGGCCCGATATCGTGGCGCCGGCGCCGCAGGCCAGCCTGCCATCGGCACCTGCCGGCGTGCCGCAGCCCAGTGCTCAGGCCCCTGGTGACAGCCTAACCGCGTCCCCCGATGCGGCGCTGCCGCCGGCTGCGCGGGTGGCGGTGGAGAATGCCCGGGTGCAGGGCAGTATTTCTGCCCGCGGCTTGCAGCTCGATATGTTGACGCTGCGTGATTATGCCGAGACGGTGGAGGCCGGCTCGCCGCTGGTGCGGCTTTTGAACCCCCGCGGCCGGACGGATGGCTATTTCGCGCAATGGGGCTGGACCGCCGCCGATGGCCGCACCCGGGTGCCCGATATCAACACTGATTGGCGCGTGGCCGGCGGGCCGCTCGCCCCGAACCAGCCGGTGGTCTTTGAATGGGATAATGGCCAGGGCCAGGTCTTCGAGGCGGAGATGCGGCTCGACCCGAATTATATGGTGAGCGTTGTGCAGCGCGTGCGCAATTCCGCCGCCGAGCCGGTGACGGTGCTGCCCTGGGCGCGCATTCGGCGTGAGCGTACGCCCCAGATCGCCGGTTTTTTCATCCTGCATGAAGGCTATGTCGGCGTGCTGGATGGGCGGCTGACCGAGGTCACCTACGATGCCGGCAAGAAGGAGGCGACGACGCGCCGTGGCCCCGCCTTTGAGGGCGAGAGCAGCGGCGGCTGGGCCGGCTTTACTGATAAATACTGGCTGACGGCGCTGATGCCGCAGGACCCGGCCACCCGGCTGCGCCATAGTTTCCGTCATTTTTCTGATAATGGAGTGGATCGCTGGCAGGCTGATATTGCGCCGCCCGCGCCGCAAAGCGTGGCACCGGGTGCAACGGGTGAACTCTCCAGCCGGCTCTTTGCCGGCGCTAAGGAGGTGCTGCTGCTCGATGCCTATCGCAACACGCTGAGCATTCAGGATTTCGACAAGGCGATTGATTTCGGCTGGTTCTATTTTATCACTAAGCCGTTCTTCTATGGCATTGACTGGCTGTTCAAGTTCACCGGCAATTTCGGTATCGCCATCCTGATCTTCACCTTCGCGCTCAAGCTTGCCTTCCTGCCGCTGGCGAATAAGGCCTATAGCTCCATGGCCGGCATGAAGGTGCTGGGGCCGAAGATGACCGAGCTGCGCGAACGCCATAAGGACGACCCGCAGCAACTGCAGCGCGAGATGATGGCGCTTTATAAGGCGGAGAAGATTAACCCCGCCTCGGGTTGCTTGCCGATATTGCTACAAATCCCGATCTTCTTCTCACTCTACAAGGTGCTTTTCGTCACCATCGAAATGCGGCATGCGCCGTTCTTTGGCTGGATTTTGGACCTTTCGGCACCCGATCCGACCAATCTCTTCAATCTCTTCGGGCTCATTCCCTTCGATCCGCCGGCCTTCTTCCACCTGCCGGCCTGGGCGCTGATCATGGGCGTGACCATGTTTTTCCAGCAGAAGCTGAACCCGCAGCCGCCTGACCCGATCCAAGCCAAGATCTTCCAATGGATGCCGGTGATCTTCACCTTCATGCTGGCCAGCTTCCCCGCCGGCCTGGTGATCTACTGGTCGTGGAACAACCTGCTCTCCATGGCACAGCAATGGTGGATCATGCGCAAGCATGCGGCGAAGAAAGCAGCAAAGGCCTGATGGGATTATTGGAAGCACGCGATGATGAGGAACGCGCGGCGCTGGTTGAGACCGGCCGCCTGCTCTTTGCCAAGCCTTGCGAGTTTTTCTTTGCCGCCCAGCGCATCGACCAGTTGCCGCCGCCGCGCCTGCCCGAGATCGCGCTGTGCGGCCGCTCCAATGTCGGCAAATCCTCGCTGATCAACGCGCTGGTCGGGCATAATGCGCTGGCGCGGGTGTCACATACGCCTGGCCGCACCAAGCAGTTGAACTTCTTCGATCTCGGCGGGCGGCTCGGCCTGGTGGATATGCCCGGCTATGGCTATGCTCAGGCGGCGAAAGCGGTGAAGGAAGACTGGCAGGGGCTCATGTTCGACTTCCTGCGCGGCCGCCCCACCCTGCGCCGGGTGCTTTTGCTGCTCGATGCCCGGATTGAGACCAAGGCCAGCGACGAGGCCGCCATGGGCCTGTTAAACGAGGCGGCCGTGGGCTTTCAGATCGTGCTGACCAAGGCCGATGACGCCAAGCCCTATTGGCTGGCGCAACGCCAGCTTCAGGCGGCTGAGCTGGTGCGCAAATACACCGCAGCGCATCCGCTGGTCATCACCACCAGCAGCGAGAAGGGCACGGGCATGGCCGATTTGCGGGCGGAATTGGCGACGCTGGCTGAGGAATAGAGCCTATTCCGCCGGTGCCGTGAGCATCTTCGCCCGCTTGCCACCGGCCAGATTCTCCAGCGCCAGATACACCACCGGCGTGGTGTAGAGCGTCAACAATTGCGACAGCGCCAGCCCGCCGATAATGGCGATGCCCAGCGGCTGCCGCAACTCGCCCCCGGCGCCCGAGGCCAAAGCGAGGGGGATGGCGCCAAACAAAGCCGCCATGGTCGTCATCAAAATCGGCCTAAACCGCTCGCGGCAGGCTTCCAGAATGGCCACCTCGCCCGGTTCGCCGCCATCGCGCTCATGCTGGAGGGCGAAATCGACCATCATGATCGCGTTCTTCTTCACAATGCCCATCAGCAGGATCACCCCGATCAGCGCGATCACGGTGAAGGGCGTCTTGGTCACCAGCAGCGCCAGCAGGCAGCCAATGCCCGCCGTGGGCAGGGTGGAGATGATGGTGAGCGGATGGATCAGGCTCTCATAGAGAATGCCCAGCACGAGATAGATGCTGAGCAGCGCCGCCAGGATCAGCAGCCCCTGGCCAGTCTGAAAACTGCGAAACACCCGGGCATTGCCGGCAAATTCGCCGCGGATGGAGCCGGGCATCTGCACATCCAACTGCGCCTGCTCGATCAGCCGTGCAGCCTCACCCAGCGCCACGCCTTCGCGCAGGTTGAAGGTGATGGTTGAGGCCGGGAATTGCCCCTGATGGGTGATGGCCAGCGGGGCGGCCGCGCGCTCCAGCCGGGCGAAGGCGCTGATCGGCACCTGCACGCCCCCGCGCCCGGGGACGAAAAGATGGTCGAATTGCCTTGGGTCCTCCGCCATGGCCGGATCAACCTCGAGGATCACGCGGTACTGGTTGCGCGTGCGATAAATCACGCTGACCTGGCGCTGCGAGAAGGCGTTGTTCAGCGTCTGGTTCACCGCCTGAAACGAGATGCCCAGCCGCGCCGCGGCATCGCGATCCACCACCAGGCGCGAGACCAGCCCTGAGCGCTGCTGATCGGATGAGACATCGGCCAATTGCGGCAATTCCCGCAGCCGTTTCACCAATGTCTCCGACCAGCTTTGCAATTCCGCCAGATCCGGGGCGAGCAGCACATATTGGAACTGCGCATTGCCCGGCCTGCCGCCGGCGGCGATGTCTTGGATGGCGCGCAGAAACACCTGGGTGCCCGGCAGCGCCGCCAATTGCGGCCGCAGGCGGTTGATGATCCGCTCCGCCGTGGTGCCCGGCCGCTCGGAAATATTCTTCAGCGAGATGAAAAACCGCGCCGTGGTGGCCGAGGCATTGCCATTGCCACCGCCCACCGAGCCGCCGAGCGAGGCCACCGCCGGGTCGCGGCCGATGATCTCGGTCGCCTGATTGTAGATCTCCACCATGGCGCGATAGGAGGTATCGGGCGCGGCCTGCACCACCCCCACGATCAGCCCGGTATCCTGCTGCGGGAAGAAATCCTTCGGCACGATGGTGTAGAGCCAGACCGTCACCCCCACGAGGCTCAGGGTGAAGACCAGCATCAGGCGACGAAACCGCAGCACATGCCGCAGCGACCAGATATAGCCCTGGATCAACCCCGCCATGCCGCGCTCGAATTGCCGGCCAAACCAGCCATGCGGGCCTTCCTCGGCAGCACCCATCCGGGCTGCGATCATCGGCGTGACGGTGAGCGAGATAACGGCGGAAATCGCCACCGCTATCGCCAGGGTGACGGAAAATTCGCGAAACAGCCGCCCCACAATGCCCGGCATGAAGAGCAGCGGGATGAACACCGCGATGAGCGAGAGCGTGATCGAGAGCACGGTAAAGCCGATCTGCCGCGCCCCTTCGAGGGCTGCCGCCATGCGCCCCATGCCGCGCTCACGCAGCCGCGTCATGTTCTCGATCATGACGATGGCATCATCGACCACGAACCCCACCGAAATGGTGAGCGCCATGAGCGAGAGATTGTTCAGCGAATAGCCCACCAGCCACATCACCGAGAGCGTGCCCAGCAGCGAGAGCGGCACTGAGATGGCCGCCGCCACCACCGCCGCCGGGCGCCGCAGGAACAGCGCCACCACCGCCACCACCAGCATAATGGAAATGACCAGCGTGTGCTGCACCTCGGCCACCGAGGCGCGGATGGTTTGTGAGCCGTCGCGGATGGTATTGACCGTCACCCCCGCCGGCACCCAGCGCGCCAGGTCAGGCAGGAGGCGTTGAATGCCATCCACCACCTCGATCACATTGGCATCGGGCTGCTTGAAGATGACCATGATGACGGCCGGCCGGCCGTTGAACATTCCTGCCTGCCGGCGGTCGCGCACGCCCAGTTCCACATTGGCGATGGAAGATAGCCGCATGATGGCGCCATTCTGCGCCCGTAGGACGAGGTTGCCATAATCCTCCGGCCGCTCGATCCTGTCATTGACCGAAATGGCGCCGCCTTGGACCGTGCCTTCGATGAGCCCGGTGGGCTGGGTGATATTGGCGCTGTTGATGGTGGAGCGGATGCTCTCCATCGAAACCCCGGCCGAGGCGGCGGCTGCGGGGTCCACCTGCACCCGCACCGCGGGCTGTTCGGCGCCGGTGACGATCACCTGCGCCACACCCTCCACACGGGCCATGCGGGGCGAGATGATGCTGTCCACCGCGTCATAAACCGCCCCCGGCGCCAGGGTATCGGAGGTGACAGCGAGGATCAGCACCGGCGCATCGGCGGGGTTGGCGCGGCGGAAATTCGGCGGGTTGGGCAGGCCGGCCGGCAGGTCGGTTCCCGCCGCATTGATCGCCGCCAGCACATCCTTCGCCGCATCGCCGATTCGCCGGTCGAGGTCGAATTGCACCACAATGGCGGTATTGCCGAGCGAGGAGGTGGAGGTGAGTTCCGCCACCCCCGCAATCGCCCCCAGCCGCCGCTCCAGGGGGGCGGCGACCGAGGAGGCCATGACGGCCGGGTCCGCCCCGGGCTGGCTGGCGGTGACGACGATGGTGGGCAGATCAACCCTGGGCAGCGGGGCAATGGGCAGGGCGAAATACGCCACCATGCCCGACAAGGCGAGGCCCAGGGCCAGCATCATTGTGGCGATGGGGCGCCGGATGAAGGGGGCGGAGATCGACACCGCTACTCCGCTGGCGCGGTTTGCGCCGTGCCGCTGAGCCGCACCCGCAGCCGCTCCAGCGCCAGATAAATCACTGGCGTGGTGTAGAGCGTGATCACCTGGCTCAGCAGCAGGCCACCGATCACCGAGACGCCGAGCGGCAGGCGCAACTCACTGCCCGGCCCATCGCCGATCACCAGCGGCACAGCCCCCAGCAGCGCTGCCATGGTGGTCATCATGATCGGCCGAAACCGCAGCACGCAGGCCTCATAGATCGCCTCATTGGCCGAGCGCCCATGGTCGCGCTGCGCCTCGAGCGCGAAGTCGATCATCATGATCGCGTTCTTCTTGACGATGCCCATCAGCAACACGATGCCGATCAGCCCCACCACCGAGAGATCGAGCCCACACACCCATAGCGCCAGCAGCGCACCAATCCCGGCCGAGGGCAGGGTGGACAGAATGGTGATCGGGTGCACCACGCTCTCATACAACACGCCCAGCACCAGATAGATCACCACCACCGCCGCCAGGATGAGCCAGGGTGTGGAGGCGAGTGAGCGGTTGAATTCCGCCGCATCGCCGGAAAATTCGCCGGCCAGGGTATCGGGCAGCCCCAGCCTTGCCCCGGCGGCCAGAATATCGCTGACGGCATGGCTGAGCGAGACGCCGGGCGCCAGATCAAAGCCGATGGTCACTGCCGGAAACTGGTCCTGCCGGGTTATCGTCAGCGGCCCGGCGCGCTGGCTGATGGTGGCGATGGCGGCCAGCGGCACCTGGTAATTGCCCTGCGCGCTGGCCGAGGTGGCGCCCACCGTCGCACCCGCCGTTACCGTGGTGGCGGCAAACCCGGCGCCCTGGTTGCTCACCGCGCCCGGCACCCGCAATAGCCCGATCAGGCTGGGGTCGTCGCGCAATTCGGGGCTGGCTTCCAGGATCACCCGATACTGGTTGGTCTGGGCATAGATTGTGCTGATCTGGCGCTGGCCAAAGGCGTCATACAGCACGTCATCCACCGCCTGCATGGTCACGCCGAGGCGTGCGGCCATATCGCGATCCACCTCCACATGCACCCGCAGGCCGGCATCGCGCTGGTCGCTATTGACCTGGGCGAGGCTTGGCACCTCGCGCAGCGCTGCCAGCAGGCGCGGCGCCCATTCGCGCAGCCGCGCCGCATCGGAATCGGTCAGGGTGTATTGATACTGCGTGGCGGTGACCCGCGCGCCGATCTGAATGTCCTGCACTGGCTGAATTTGCGACACCACACCCGGCACGGTGGCCAGCACCGGCGCCATTCGCGCCGCAATCTGCTGGGCCGAGGCGGCACGCTGGCCGCGCGGCTTCAGCACCGCGGTGATGCGGCCATTATTCTGCGCCGCATTGACCGTGCCGGCGCCGGCAATGGCGGTTACCCCCGTCACATCCGGGTCTGCCCGCACCAATTCGGCCACCTGCAATTGCAGGGCGGAGAGCCGGGTGAAGGAGGCATCCTCCGGCCCCTCAGTGGTGATCACCAAAAGCCCGGTGTCTTGCGCCGGCAAAAAACCCTTGGGCATGGCGACATAAAGCCAGATGGTGCCGAGCAGCGTGGCAAGACTGAGCCCCAGCATGAGCCATTCGTGCCGCAGCACCCAGCGCAGGCTGGTGGCGTAATGCGCGCGCAGCCAGTCAAAGCCTCGCTCGCATTGCCGCGCCACCCAGCCTGGCTGGTCAATGCCGGCGCTGCGCATCAGCCGCCCCGTCATCATCGGCGTCAGGGTGAGCGAGACCACCATGGAGACCACCACCGCCACGCTCAGCGTGATGGCAAACTCGCTGAACAGCCGCCCCACCACACCGGGCATGAAGAGCAGCGGAATGAACACCGCCACCAGCGAAACGGTGAGGCTGACCACGGTAAAGCCGATCTGCTTCGCGCCCTTGAAGGCGGCCAGCAGGGGGCGCTCCCCCTCCTCGATCAGGCGGACGATATTCTCGATCATCACGATCGCATCATCGACCACGAAGCCGGTGGCAATGGTCAGCGCCATCAGCGAGAGATTGTCGAGCGAAAACCCCCACAGCGCCATGATGCCAAAGGTGCCGATGATCGATAGCGGCAATGCGACGCCGGGCACCAGCGTGGCGCGGCCGGTGCGCAGAAACACATAGATCACCGCCACCACCAGAATGACCGAGAGCACCAGGGTGAATTGCACCTCATGCACCGAGGCGCGGATCGTCTCCGTCCGGTCGGCCACCACGCTGAGTGTGATGCCGGCCGGCAGCCCGCCCTGCAGGCGGTCCAATTGCTCGCGCACCCGGTCCACCGTCTCGACGATATTGGCCCCGGGCTGGCGCTGCACATCGAGCAGCACGGCGCGGCTGCCATTGAACCAGGCGGCGTTGAGGGTGTTCTCCAGATCCTCCCGCACCTCGCCGATATCGGCGATGCGCACCGGCGCGCCATTGCGCCAGGCAATGACCAGATTGGCGAAGCCCGCCGCCGTGCCGATCTGGTCATTGGCCATCACCGAGGAGGCCTGGCGCGGCCCATCCAGCGAGCCCTTGGGGCCGGCGAGGTTGGAGGCAATGACGGTTGAGCGGATATCCTCAAGCGATAGCCCATAAGCCGCCAGCCTGCGCGGGTCGCCCTGAATGCGCATGCCCGGCCGCATATTGCCCTGCACCGTCACCCGGCCCACCCCGGAAACCTGGGCCAGCCGCTGGGCCAGCAAGGTATCGGCGGCATCGGATAGCCGGTGGATGGGCAGCGTCGCCGAGGTCAGCGCCAGGGTCATGATCGGCGGATCGGCCGGGTTCACCTTGGCGTAGGTGGGCGGGTAGGGCAGGTTGAGCGGCAGGGTGCCGCGTGCCGCATTGATCGCCGCCTGCACATCCTGCGCCGCGTCATCAATATCGCGGCCGAGGTTGAACTGCATGGTGATGCGCGAGGTGGCGGGGCTGCTGACCGAGATCATGTCCACGAGGCCGGCGATCTGCGCCAATTGCCGCTCCAGCGAGGCGGTGATCAGCACCGCCACCGTCTCGGGCGAGGCGCCGGGCAATTGCGTTGTGACCTCGATGGTGGGGAAATCCACCTCCGGCAGCGCCGAGACCGGCAGTTTCAGATAACCGAATAATCCGGCCAGGAGCATCGCCACCGCCAGCAGCGAGGTGGCCACCGGCCGGGCGATAAAGGGTGCGGAGACGCTCACGGCGCCGCCGGCGCACCCGGCCGGGGCCCCCGTCTGCGCCCCTCACCCACGGGCGGTGCTTCCACCGGGGCGGCGCGCACCGGCTCGGCCACATTCACCTCCGCGCCATTGGTCAGCCTGAGCCCGCCCGAGGTCACCACCCGCTCACCAGGGGTGAGGCCGCGCAGCACCACCGCCTCGCGCGCCGTGACCAGACCCAGGGCCAGCGGGCGCTGCTCCACCGTGTTATCGGCCCGCACGACAAAGGCATAGGCGCCATCCGGGCCGCGCTGCACCGCGGCCAGCGGCACTGTCAGCGCGCCGCGCAGCATGCCCAATTGGATGCGCACATTGATGAAGGCGCCGGGCCAGAGCATCCGGTCCTCATTGCCAAAACTGGCTTTGAGCCGAATGGTCCCTGTGGTCTGGTCCACGATATTGTCGGGGGTGAGAAGGGTGCCGCTGGCGCGTATCGTGCCATCCGCGGCGAGCGCCTGCACCACCACCGGCCCGGCCTGCATGGCGGTGATCACCCTTGGCAATTCCTGCTGCGGCAGGGTGAAGAGCACCGAGATTGGCGCCACCTGATTGACCAGCACAATGCCATTGGCATCACCGGCGCGGATGAGATTGCCCTGATCCACCCCGCGCAGCCCCACCCGGCCATCAATTGGCGAGCGGATGGTGGCGAAATCCAACTGGGTGCGGGCGGTTTCGATCGCCGCCTCATCGGCCTGCAGCTGGGCCTCATACTGCGCCACCTGGGCGCGCTGGGTGTCGAGCTGTTGGCGGGAGGCGCCATTGTTGCGCGACAGCTCGACATAGCGCTGCAAATCGAGCCGGGCATTGGCGAGAAGGGCCTGGTCCTGGGCGCGCTTGGCCTCGGCCTGGGCCAGGGCGGCGGCATAGGTGCGTGGGTCGATCCGCGCCAGCACATCGCCGCGGCGCACCTCCTGCCCCTCGGTGAAGCCGATTTCCACCAGCAGACCATCCACCTGGCTGCGGATGGTGATGGAATTGAGCGCCTGCACGGTGCCCAGCGCTTCGACCTGAACGGGAATATCGGTCCGCGCGGCGGCGATGGCGGTGACCGGCACCGCGCCCTGGAAGCGCCCACCGCGCCCGGCCGGCCGGGCGCTGGCTGCTGGCGCCGCCGTTTGGCCACTCAGCTGCGGCCAGAACCACCAGGCGGCAGCACCGCCACCCGCCAGCAGCACCGCCAAAAGCCAGGGCCAGCGCCGGCGGCGCCGGGCCGGGCCTGCGCTCAGCGCCACCTGGCCCAGCTTCGGCTCGATTGGCATGGGGGTATCAGGCATGGCCGTTGGATATCCTCATGATCAGGCCCAGCCGCCGCCCAGCGCGCGGAACATCGCCACCGCCGCCTGCAGCCGCGCCAAGCGGATCACCGCCAACTGGTTGCGCGCGGTAAAAACGCTTTGTTGGGTGTTCAGCACGGTGATCAGGTCAATGGTGCCGGCGCGAAGCTGGGTTTCGGAAATGGCATAGGCCCGCTCCGCGCTGCGCAGCGCCACGGCCTGCAAGGCCTCCTGTTCGGTCGTCTCGCGCAGCGCCACGATCGCATTCTCCACATCCACCAGCGCATTGACGATGGCGCGGCGGTAGAATTCCAGCAGCTCCTCGGCCTGGGCCTGGTTCAGCCGCACCTGCGCCTGCAACTGGCCCTGCTGGAAGATGGGTTGGGTCAGCCCCGCTGCCAAGGAATAAAGTGCCGATCCCGGCCGCAGCAGGTTTTCCAACAGCACATTCTGAAAGCCGCCGCTGGTGGTCAGCACAATGCTGGGCAGCAGGGCGGCGCGTGCCGATTCAATATTGGCCTGGGCCGAGGCCAATAGCGCCTCGGCCTGCCAGACATCCGGCCGGCGCACCACCACCTCCACCGGCAAGCCGGGGCTGGGCCTGGGCAGGCGGATATCGCCGAGCGGCTGCCGCGGCGGGGGGATGTCATTGGGCACCCGCCCGGTCAGCGTCGCCAGGGCATAGGTGTTCTGCTCGGCACTCAGCCGCAGTGGCGGCACCGCGGCGCGCAGTTGCGCCACCAGGGTGCTTTGTTGCGCCAGATCCAGCCCATTGGCCGTGCCGGCATCCACCCGCTGCTGCACCAGGGCCAGAATGCGCTCGGCGGCGGTGACATTGGCCTCCTGCACCACCAGCTGCTCGCGCGCCGCCAGCACGGTGAAATAGGTGTTGGCGACGGAAGCCTGGGTGGTGAGCAGCACCGCGCCCAGCTCGAACCGTGCCGCCTGGGCGGTTTGCTCGGCGGCTTCCACGGCGCGGCGGTTGCGGCCCCAGAAATCCAGCTCCCAGCTGGCTTGCAGCTGGGTCTGGAAGAATTCGCGCTGAATATAGCGGCTGCGGCCGGGGATATTGGCGGCGGTGGCGGTTTGCGTCGGCGTTTGGGTGCGTGAGGTATTGGCGGTGAGGTTGCCGCTGGGCAGCAGCCGCTGGCCGACAATGCGCAAATTGGCATCGGTTTGCCGTATCCGGGCCTCGGCGGCGCGCAGGTCGAAATTGCCGCCCAGCGCGCTCTCCATCAGCGCATTCAACTCATCCGAACCGAAGCCTTGCCACCAGCTGGCATCGGGCCAGTTCGATGGTGCCGGCGGCGCGGCGGCAAACCGGCCGGGCAGGGCCACGCCCGAACCGGGCCCCGGCACCGCGGCGCAGCCGGTGGCACCCAGGATAGCAAGGCCCATAAGGCCACGACGGGAAGGAGAGGGCTGCATCACGGGCACCTTTATACCTTTTACGGTGGTCCGTGACAGCATGTGCCACCCCTTGCCGAGGCGGGTCTCAAAGCCGGCAGAGCAATTCCGCGATGGTGGCACCGCGCGGCGCCAGGTCGCGCCAGCGGATATGCTCATCGGGCGCATGCGCGCCATGGCCGGTGCAGCCCAGCCCATCGAGCGTGGGAATGCCCATGGCGGCGGTGAAATTGCCATCCGATCCGCCGCCGCGATGCTGTTTGGGCAGGTCATAGCCAAAGCCGGCGGCAATGCTCTTGGCCTGGGCGTAAAGCCCGAGGCCGCCCTCGCTCTCCACCATGGGCGGGCGGTTCAGACCGCCTTCGACGGTGATGGTCACGCCATCATGCTCACCGGCCAGCGCCTTGATGGCGGCAATCACCTCCGGCGCCTGCTCGGCCTCGGCCACCCGGAAATCCACCCGGCAGCCGGCATCGGGCGGGATGACATTGGGCCGCGTGCCGCCCCAGATCGGCGCCACATTGGTGGTGATCCCGCGCTCCAGATCGGTCATGGCATGGATTGCCAGGATGATCCGGGCCAGCGCCACCACGGCGCTGCGCCCCTCGGTCCAATTGCCGCCAGCATGGGCACTTTTGCCCTTGGCGGTGATGGTGAAGCCACCGGTGCCTTTGCGCGCCGTGACCACGCAGCCATTGGGGCCGCCGGCGGGCTCGGGGATCAGCACGGCGGCGGCGCGCGCCGCCTCGGCCTCGATGATGGCGCGGCTGGTGGGGCTGCCCACCTCCTCATCGGGGGTGAGCAGCAGGGTGATTGGCCGATTGGTGGCCACCCCCTGGCGCAGAATTTCCCGCACCGCATGAAAGGCGAGGAAGCTGCCGGCCTTCATGTCATAAATCCCGGGCCCATAGGCGCGGTCGCCCTCGATACGAAACGGCATGTCCTTGAGCAATTGCCCATGATCCCACACGGTATCGAGATGGCCTGAAATCAGGATCGGCGCATTGCCCGTGCCGGTATTGGTCCGCGCGATCAGGGTATCGCCGCGGCCGCTATGGCCGGGCACGCGCTCTATGCTCGCCCCCGCCGCCCGCAGCCCCGATTCGGCCAGATCCACCAGACGGTTCACCGCTGCCGGATCGGCGCTGGGGGTCTCTATTTCGACCCATGTCCGCAATTCTTCAAGCAAGGTCTCGCTGCTGGGCATGGCGATGGGCATGGGCGGATCATCCTTCATCAATGACAGGCGCCACGCTGCCCGCAGAATTCCCCACAGCGCAAGCCATTGCGGTTTCGTCGCCAGCGTTTCTGGATTACAGCGAAGCGAGCAAGACAGGGGCCAGCCGATGTTCTTCGAAGACCTTTCCGTGGGCATGACCGCCAGCTTCGGCAAGACCGTCAGCGAGGCGGATATTCTGATGTTCGCCGCCGTCAGCGGTGACACCAACCCGGTGCATATCAATGCCGAGATTGCTGCCGCCTCGATGTTCAAGCAGCGCATCGCCCATGGCATGCTCTCGGCCGGGCTGATCTCCGCCGTGCTGGGCACCCGCCTGCCGGGCGAGGGCAGCATCTACCTCTCGCAAAACCTCAAATTCCGCGCCCCGGTCAAAATCGGCGATACGGTGACCGCCACCGTCGAGATCACCGCCCTCGACCCCGTTAAGAAACGCGTCACCCTGAGCACCACCTGCACCGTGGCCGGCAAGCCGGTGATCGAGGGCGAGGCCACCGTCATGGTTCCCAGCCGGGGCTGAGGGCGATGCAAGCGGTCTGCGTCTTTTGTGGTGCATCGCCGGGGCGGGACCCGGCGCATGCGGCGCTCGCCGCTGCCACCGGTGCCGCCATTGGCCGGCGGGGCTTGCGCATGGTTTATGGCGGTGGCCGGGCCGGGCTGATGGGGGTTGTGGCCGATGCCGCACTCGCCGCCGGCGCCGAGGTCTATGGCGTCATCCCGCAGGCCCTGCAGCAGCGCGAATTGCAGCATACCGGCATCACCCGCCTCTCGGTCGTGCCCGATATGCACACCCGCAAGGCGCAGATGAATGAATGGTCGGATGGCTTCATCGTGCTGCCCGGCGGCATTGGCACGCTGGAGGAGGCGGTGGAAATTCAGTCCTGGTCGCAGCTCGGCTTTCATCGCAAGGGCATGGTCTATCTTGATGAGGATGGGTTTTGGGACCCGTTTTTCGCCCTGACCCAGCGCATGGTTGAGGGCGGCTTTCTGCGCGCCCCGCATCGCGCCATCGCGGTGCGGGCGCATGACCCCGATGCCGCGCTCGATGCCCTTCTGGCATGGACCCCCAGCACCGAATCCCGTTGGCCGGCATGAGGGTCTTTGCCACGCTCGCTGGCCTGGCTGAGGATGCACGCGGTGGAACCGTGGCGCTGGGCAATCTCGATGGCGTGCATCTGGGCCACCGCGCGGTGCTGGCCGCCGCCCATCAGGCCCGGCCTGAACTTCCCCTGGCTGCCCTGACCTTCGAGCCCCATCCGCGCGAGCATTTCCGCCCCGATGACCCACCCTTCCGCCTGACCCTGCTGCCGGCCAAGGCCAATGCCCTGGCCGCGGCCGGCGCCAGCCTGTGCTATGCGCTGCCCTTCGATGACACCTGGGCGCATATGCCGCATGAGGTGTTTTTCCAGACCGTGCTGCGGGATGGCATCGGCGCCCGCCATTTGGCCTGCGGGCCGGATTTCGCCTTTGGCCATCGCCGTGGCGGCAATGTCGCCTGGCTGCGTCAGGCCTGCGAAGAGGCCGGCATCGGCCTCTCCGTGGTGCCGCCGCTGGCCGATGCTGAGGGCGTGATCAGCAGCAGCCGCATTCGCCGCGAATTGCAGGGCGGCTACCCTGAGCGGGCCAGCGCCCTGCTGGGCCGCCCCTTCAGCGTGGTGGGCGAGGTGAGCCATGGCGATGCCCGCGGCCGCACCCTGGGTTTTCCCACCGCCAATGTGCCGCTCGGCCGGCATATCGAACCGGCGCGCGGGGTTTATGCCGTGCGGGTTACCCTGGCCTCGGGGCAGGTGGTGCCCGGCGTGGCCAATCTCGGCCGCAGGCCCACCCTGGGCGGCGACCCGATTTCACGCATTGAGGCCCATCTATTTGATTTTGAGGGTGATCTCTATGGTCAGGAGGTGAGCGTGGCCTTGCTGGCCTTCATTCGGGAGGAGAAGCGCTTCTCCGGCCTGGACGCCTTGGTTGCGCAGATTGCGCTGGATGCGGCGGCGGCGCGGCGGTTGTTGGCGGCTTAAACACCGGGCGTGCCGTCCAGCCACCCTCAGGCGGCGGAAAACCCATCGATCAGGCTGGCATGGGCCTGGAACATCGCCTCCTGATCGAACACCTGCTCCGCCCGGGCGCGATTGGCCCGGCCAATGGATGCCCGCAATGGAGCATCGCGCAGCAGAGGGCCCAGCGCATCCGCCAGGGCGCGATCATTGAGCGCGGCCAAATGCGGCCGGTTTTCCGCCGACAGCATGGCCGCCACATCGCCCACATCGGTGCTGGCCACGGCCAGCCCGCTCGCCATCGCCTCCAGCACCGCGAAAGGCATCTGCTCCGTGTCCGAGGAGAGGGCGAAGACATCCAAGGCCCGGCAGGTCGCCGCCGGATCGGCCACATGGCCCAGGAAGTGGGTGCAATCGGTCAAGCCCAAATCCCGCGCCAGGGTTTCCAGCGCCGGCCGTTCCGGCCCATCTCCCATGATGGCCAGGCGGAAGGCCACACCCTGGCCACGCAGCAGGGCGGCGGCACGGAGCAGGCGGCCGACATTCTTCTCCGGCCGCAGCGCCGCCGCCGTGCCCAGCCATGGCCCCTCGCCCGGCGGCAGCGCATCAGCCGGCCCCGGCCGAAAGCGCTGCAAATCAACGCCATTGGGCACCAGCCGCAGCCCACCGGCGGGCAGGCGCCACACCTCGCGCGCCATGCGCAGCAGCGTGGTGGAAGGCAGCACCGTCACGCTTCGCCGCAGCAAAAACCGGCGCGCCAGCACCCGCCGACGCAATTGCCCGGCACTCTCCTCGCTGCCAAAGCCATGATGTGACGACGGTCATGCATGGTGATCAGCCGGTCGCCAGCGTGCTGAACTTCCATTTCCGCGACGAGGTGCTGCCCTATTATGGCGGCGGCACGGCCTCGGCGCGCGCCCTGGCCGGCAATGACTTCATGTATTGGGAGGTGATGCGCCGCGCCGGTGCCGAGCGCGGCGCCCGCCTATTCGATTTCGGCCGCAGCAAAATCGGCACTGGCGCCTTCGACTTCAAGCGCAATTGGGGATTCACGCCGCAGCCCTTGCATTACTGCTACCAACTGCGCGAGGGCGCGACCCTGCCAGAGCACAACCCCACCAACCCAAAATACCGCCTGATGATCGCCGCCTGGCGCCGGCTGCCGCGGCCGGTGGCCAATCTGCTGGGCCCACCCATCGTGCGCGGCCTGGGCTGAGCATCATGACCGGCCGCCTGCTCTTCCTGGCCCATCGCCTGCCATACCCGTCCGATAAGGGCGAGCGCATCCGCGCCTGGCACATGCTCGAACGCCTCGCCCGCGACTGGGAGGTCGATCTGGGCTGCCTGTCGGATGACCCGGGCGATGCCGCGCATCTGCCCATTCTGCGGCGGATTTGCCGCTCGGTGCATTGCGAGGTGCTGGGGCCACGCTTGGCGGTGGCGGCGCGGGCCCTGCTGCGCGCCCGGCCCGGCTTGCCGCTGACCCTGGGCTGGTTCCACGCGCCGGGGCTGAAGGCCTGGGTGGACGCCACGCTGGCGACGCGCCGGCATGATGCGGTCTTCGTCTATTCCTCTGCCATGGCGCCCTATGTCATGAACGCTGTGGTCAAGCTGCCCCGTGGCGGCGGGCGGTGGTGATGCTGCTGGCGCTGGTGGTGCCGGTGCTGGCCAATGGGCTGCGGGCGCTGGGCATCGTGCTGCTGGGCCATCATCTGGGAAGTGCAGAGGCCGCGGCAGCGGATCATCTGATCTATGGCTGGATTTTCTTCTCTGTCGTGATCGCTCTGTTGGTGCTGGCCGGGTTGCCTTTCCGCCAGGATGGGCAGGCGGATCCGCCAATGCTGCCCCGCGCGGCCGGCACCATCGCCGCCGGCCCCGCGATCCCGGCCGGGCTTGTGCTGGTCACGGGCCTCGTGGGCCCGGCCCTGGCCATGCTGCTGGCCCAGGCCTCGGCGGCACCTGTCGTCAGCCGGGCCGCTGCATTGGCGGAGCCTCAGGGGTGCGCCACCAGCCCGCAAGGCTTGCTCTGCGAGGATGTGCCTGTGGCCGCCCGCGTGCTGGTCTTCGCGCCGAGGGTCACATGGTCCTCGGTGGTGGCGGCGCGTCAGGGCCTTGCCGGGCAGGATGATGAGGCGATGACCTTTAACCTGGCCGATACGCGGGCGAATTGGCATGTCCGGCAATCGCCCGGCAGCGGCACGGCTGTGGCGGTGGCGGCCTGGCTGGGCGGCCAACCGGCCGGTGATGGCATGCGCAGCCGCGCGGTCCAGGGTTGGAACAGCCTGATGGGCGGCGCCGGCCAGCCGGTGGTGGCAGTGGTGGTGTTGCAGGCGCCGGCACCGCGCAGCACCGCCGAGCAGCGCCAGCAGCGCCGGCTGATGGCCGCCGTGCTGGCGGCCCAGGCCGATGGGCTGTCCGCGGCCGCGGCCGTGGCGTCCCGCCCGCGATAAGGTCCAGCGAACGCCCTACACTCTCCGATCAGAATAATCTCAAATCATCCGTGGATATCCAGAATTGGCGAGACAGAGCATTTTCCAGCCTTGCCGCTTCGCAATGCGCCTCGGACAATTCGGAAAAACAGAAGCGAGCAGCGCGTCGGAATGCGCGATCAGGTTGAAGCTGGCATCGGGGTAGGACATCGCCTGCATGTCGAGCGCGGGATAGCCGCCGAAGACATGGCCGGGCAGGCGGCGCAGTCTCGGTGAGAGCGTGCCGGCCTTGTTGATTTCCAGCAGGCGGAGCGGCCGCGCCTGCTCGCTTTCGGCGAACTCATGCAAGGTGCCCTCCCCGCCGCAGGAGGCGGGGAGGGCGTCGGCCAGCGCATTGAGCGGGGTTGCCGCCACATCCTGTGCAGCAGGCTCCCTACCGGCGGTCCGCCATCAGGCGCTCCTCGGCATAGATGCCCCAAATGCGCCCCAAATTGCTGTGCGGTCACTGTGGTGTGTGCTGCCTCAAACAGCGCAAGGTGGTGAGGCGCTCATTGTCATCTCGCTGATAGCGCGCTCAGAATTGCCGCCTATGCGGAGATAATGCCGCAAGGTTAAAAGTGAGATGAGGTGCCGTGGCCGGGGCTTTAATGTCCAGAAGGAGAGGCATGCCGAAGCCATTCACCCGCGCCCTCCTCACAGCCGCCAAGCCGTGGCCCCCTCTGCAGTATACCGCACCGTTTCCGTCTTATACCCCCGCTCGGTCAGCGCCGTGATCACCGCGCGGCGGCGCTCCAGCGGGGCGAGGAACATCACAAAGCCACCGCCACCCGCGCCGGACACCTTGCCGGCGGTGGCGCCGGCTGCCCGTGCTGCTGTCAGCGCATCCTCGATCTGCAGGTTGCTGATGCCGCTCGCCATGTCGCGCTTGCTGGACCAGCCGGCATCGAGCGTGCGCGACACCTCATCGAGATCGCCCTTCAGCAATGCCTGCTTCATCGCCACTGCGGCTTCCTTGAGGGCGTGCATCGCGTCAATGGAGCGCCGCGAGCCCTGTTCAACATTGCGCGACTGCTCGGCGATGATGGTGGCACTCTGCCGGCTGACGCCGGTGAAGCAGAGAATGGTCTGTGCCTCCAACTCGGCAATCACCTCGCGCTTGATGCGCAGCGGGTTGACGATGACGTTGTCGCTGCCGAAGAACTCCATGAAATTGAAGCCGCCGAAGGCCGCTGCGTATTGGTCCTGCCGTCCGCCTGCCAGGCCCAGATCCTCGCGCTCGATCTGATAGGCGAGGTGCGCCAGATCGTATTCGCCCAGCGGCAGGTCGAAAAGTTCCGTCATCGCCTGCAGCACGGCGACCACGAGGGTGGAGGAAGAACCCAAGCCCGACCCCGCTGGCGCTTCGGAGAAGGTGGAGATCCGCAGGGCTGGCATCTGGCCGCCCAGGAAGTCGCGGGTGACGCGATTATAGACGGCCTTGTGCAGGTCGAGCGTGCCATCGAAGGGCAGGGCGCCTGCGGCCGGAAGGCGCTGCCGCCGGTCGAGGTCGTGACTCTCGATATCAACCGCATTGTCATCGGCCAGGGTGATGGAGGCGTAGATGTAGCGGTCAATGGTCGCGTTCATCACCGCACCGCCATGCAACTCCGTATAGGGCGACACATCGGTGCCGCCGCCGGCGAGGCCCAGGCGCAACGGTGCCCGCGCCCGTGCCCGCGCAACAGGGGCTAACCGACTGGCGGCATGAATTTTCATTAGGCCAATATTATCCTTCATCATGCCCTTCCTGTCATTGCTACTATATTTTTTGCTGCAATGTTGACGTCGGCGTGGTTAATTACGATGTCGTTATTGCCAAAATGTGGTGGGGAGTTTGCCACGCGGGGGTGGGGCGTGCGGTGTGCTTTCGGCAGTGGCGAGTGCTGCGTGGCTGAGGTGAACTCGACCATGCGCCCTGATGGGTCAGTCGTATAATGCATGTGGCTTCTTGGCACACCCCTCTGTGTGTCCACCTTGTACACCAACGATTGAACGTCAATGCCAGAATGGGTGACCAACGCGATAGCATGACAGATTAACCCACGCCGCTCATTCAATCGCCCGCCGCATCGCCAGCATGCGCGAGCCCCGTTGCGGCGTGAACAGGGCGGTGCGGGATGCACGAGCAAGGCCAGCAGCATCTTGGGCGGCCTGTCCGTCGCGGCCTAACCCTGCAATGCAGGTGGTATAATAAGACGATTACGGCCAGCTTGGCCACAGGCGGATCTGCCGCGGCGGCAGCATGGCCCGAGTGATGTCCAGCCGCTACTGCTGCCTGCAGACGCCGAGTCGGCCCGCCGAAAGGCCATGCTGCTCAGCCAGACGCGCCCCAGCCCGCGCTGGGCTGCTGTGCGCAGAGCGCGGGTTTGTGGCGGCTGTCGGGATGGTGAGGCGCTGGGCGGCGGCATTGCCAGGCAAGCCCAATCGGGCGATCAAACGAAGCGGTTCAATCGAATTAATTCAAAAAACAATATTGAAAAATAATGGAGCTTCGGAAAGGCATGGCAGCATGCTGCCCGAGCAGCACGTTGAAGCCTCCGCGGAGGAAGGTGAGGCTGGTGTTGTGGAGGGCACAAAAAGCTAACGCGGCAAGCGGCGGCTCGGACATCATTCATAAGCGTGCCACCTCTACGAAATCAGAGGTTTACCCAGCGATTGGTGGCAAACTCGCGACGATATGATGACGGCCTTGCGATATCTTCACCCTTTATTCAGCGGTCTTTGTTTGACTTTACCGCCTCAATCTGCGCCCAGTATCTCCAGCGTGACGAAGAGGATAACGCGAATGCCCGTCGGGACAGTTAAGTGGTTCAACGCTACCAAGGGTTTTGGGTTTATCACCCCGCCCAGCGGTGGCAAGGACGTCTTTGTGCACATCACTGCAGTGCAGAAGGCCGGGCTCCAGGGCCTGCAAGAGAATCAGAAGATCGAGTATGAGGTCGCGGTGGAACGCGGCAAGGAAGCGGCGATCAACCTCAAACCCGTTTGAGGTCGACCGTCTGAAGTGACTGGTTTGGGCGGTGCTTTTCGAAGTGCCGCCCGGCTGGTGCGTGCATAGCCCTGCCTATCGGGTTCTGGTTCTACTGTTACCCCAGAAAACCCCAATCTGCCGCGACGAGTGTTGCGATAAGCCGTGTTATATCGGCGCGCAAACGCTCCATCCCCAGATGCGGTTCAATCCTTGCCTCGTCCATATAGAGCGGCCGTGCCAGCTCAAGCTGCAGCACATGCACGCCCTCGCGCGGGCGGCCATAATGGCGGGTCACATAGCCGCCGGCATACGGATCATTGCGCTGGATGCGATAGCCAAAGCTGGCCAGGGTGGTTTCCATCAGGCGCGTCGCACGCGGCGCGCAGGTCGTGCCATGCGCATCGCCCAGCACCATGTCGGGTGGCGGTCCCTGCTGTCCGGGATGGGTGGGCATGGAATGGCAATCCACCAGCAGGCAATGGCCGAAATGATCCCGCGTTTCAGCGATGAGTGCGGCGAGTGCGGCGTGATAGGGCTGCCAGCAATGCCGCACCCGCGACTCGGCCTCGGCAAAGGGCAGCTTGTGGCGATAAATCCCCTCACCACCCGCGACCACACGGGCGATGGTGCCCAAGCCCGCCCCCACGCGCGGGCTGGCGCTATTGACCCAGGCGGGCAGGGGGCTGTCGAACATCCCTGGGTCCAGCTCCCAGGGCTCGCGGTTGGCGTCGCAATAGGCGCGCGGGAAGGTGGCGGCCAGCAGCGGCGCGCCAAGCTCGGGGGCAGCGCCGAACAGCTCATCGACGAAGCTGTCCTCTGAGCGGCGCAGCGCCAGTGCATCCAGCCTGGCGGCAGCAACGAATTCGGCCGGGTAATCCCGCCCTGAATGGGCGGAGGCGAAGATCACCGGGCTGAGCGCACGGCCAGGCCGCAGCAGCAGGAAGGCCGGCCTGGCTGCATCGGGCGCTGCGGTCGCGAGGGATGCGGGATGCAAATCCATGATGGGCGGCGATAAGGCCATAGCGTGCGCCACATGTCACGCATGGGGTTGCGCCCAACGCCGCACACCGGTAAGAAACTCCAACGGCCCGGGCGCGTAGCTCAGCGGTAGAGCATCGCCTTGACATGGCGGGGGCCACAGGTTCGATCCCTGTCGCGCCCATTCCGGGTTCACACTTCGTGTTCGTTTTTGGCTCGCTGGTTTTGTTTGCGGCGTTGTTGTGCATGGTTGGTGGTGCGGCAGACGATACGTCCCATCGCCGGGTTTAGCAGCGATGATCTTAGAGGGTTGCGCCGCGGCGTGAGATGGCCATTGCTGGCAGGCTGCCGGGTGACGGATCGCTGATGGCGTAGGGAGCGCGCTGTGTGGCCTATTCCTCGGACTGATCGAGCAGCACTGCGCCCACCGGCCTTGTGATCGCGCCTGCGTTCCGAAAGATGCTGCCAACATCGCTGCGGTGCTGGGGTTTTCCGGCATGCGCCGTGTCATATCGCATGCAGTGAACGCGGCAGCGCTGCCGGGTCACGCCCACGACCTTGGACACCGCAGGCTTGAGCCCCTCATGGGCGTCGGAGATCACAAGCGTGACGCCGCGCCCGCCCGCGCAGGAAGTCGCAGTTCGAAAGGTCTCGGCCGCCGCGGGACCCACGGTCAGGGCAGCAAGCTCCGGGTCGATCATCCGTCCAGGCCTTGGGCAGATACAACCCACGGTCGATGAAGGCATGGCCGTGGCGCGAGACCAGCGCCGCGAACACGCTAATCTGGCAGTTCGTGATCTTGCCCGCCGAGCCGGTGTATGAATCAGCGTCGCTCATCGCTTCAGCAGGGCTGATGGCGCGCAACTGTGATGCTCTAAAAACAAAAGACTAGAGCCTGGGCCGTGAGCCACAGCGAACGGAATAGGCGCTAGGGCGGGGCCACGCCCCAATCCTCATCCGGATCAAATTCGGTGATCCGGCCCACGCGCTCCTCGGTGCGCGGCCCCAGATCGGCCTGATAGACCACGCCGGAATGCGAGACGATAAAGCTCTGAATGCCCGAGGCCCCATAGCGTGCCGGCCAGGCCAGTACTGCGAAGCCACCGATCATCCGGCCATCAAACATATAATCCCGCGCGCCACCGGGCGCCGATGCCCCCTGCGCCTCCAGCATGCGGAAGAAATAGCCATGGAAGGCCCGGGGGCTGCCATCGCGCCCGCCGCGTCCATACTCCCCCCCATAGTCACCCTGCGCGGCCTGGGCGGCCAGCGGCCCCAGCGGGCTCTCCGCCTCGTCCTCGGCGCTGGCCCAATATAGCCCATCGCGCTGGCCCGGGGTGGAGAAGAAGCGCCTGGCATAGGCCCGCCAGGGCCCCTGCCGGCCGGCGCTCGCGGCATATTCGAATTGCGCCGCCACAATGGCCCGCAGGCTGGCAATGGCATTAAGCTCATTGCGGCCCACCCGGCGGTCGATCAATTCCTGCGCGCCGGCCCGGGCATCGAAGCGCCATGCGCCCTCGCGCTCGACCATGGGAACGGGCAGCGGCCAAGCATTGGAACCCAGCAATAGCATGGCGCGGTTGGGCGGGATGCGCTCAATGCTCTGGCGCTGTTGATATTCGGCGGTGAATGCATCACGCGCTGCCCGATCGGCCACGCGATCCCCTGAAAGCATCAATTCCCGCCCAGCCGTGCCCAGGATGCGCAATAGGCGCGCCTCGTCATGCGCGGCAATGGCCGCGGCGAGGGCGACAAAGCCATCCTCGGGCGAGGCGAAGGCCAATTCGGCGGCCGGGCGCGGCGTGGCCTGGCCCGCAGCGCGGGGCGGCGTCGTTCCCTGCGCCAGGGCTGCCGGGGCGGCCGGGGCCAACGCCAACCCCAGCGCCGCGATCATCATCCGTGGCCGCATCGGTATCATCCGCGCCTCCCTTCGAGCCTGGCGCCACCCTGCCGAACTGCGTTCGAGCGCGGCGCCGCCTGCGTGCGCGCCGCAGCGGCGCGCCGCTGGTTTGCCTGGAGCGCCGCTTCCTGAACCTGTCGGCTTGCGGCGCCGCGTTGTGCGGCCCTGCGCACGTCGCCACCCTGGCCGATGCCCTGCAAGGCTGCCGGCTCTGGGCGGCTCGTTGCAGGGCGGTTCGCGACCTCCGGCCGCCCGCTGGCTGCCTGACTGAGCCCGGGGCGTGCCACGTTCGCCGCATTGAGAGGGCCATTGCCCGGGTTCTCACCCGCCGCGCCGCGCCCGCCCGCCTGCAGCGCGGCATCCAGCCCGCCGGGTTCCACTTGCTGCATCCGGCCGCGGAATTCATCGCGGCTGCCGGCACGCCCGCCGCTGACATCGCCGCGGAAGCGATTGTTCACCTCGGTGTTGCGATAGGCCAGGCCGCCGCGATGGGTCACATCATGCCGCCAGACATTCGAAACGATCTGCACCCGGTTCACATTGATGGCATTGAAGCGGTTGACGTTCACATCCACGCCACCCCGCCCCCAGCCCGGCCGCGCCCAGCCCCAGAGCGAACCCACCACGGCCACGCCACCGGCAAAGGCCATGCCCGTGAGCAAGGCATTGCCAAACCCCCAGGCCGGCGGCAGTGAAACATAGAGCGGCGGATATGCAGAATAGGGCCACCGCCCAAAAACCACGCCGGGATTATAGACCGGCACAAACACCAGATCGGGCTGCGCGGGCGTGATGGTGATGATCTGCGGCGGCGGTTGCACCACCAGGATCGAGGAGGGCAGCTTTGCCTCGGCCGGGGCGAGGGTGATGACCTGCCGCGCATTGGTCTGAAGCTGCTCCATGGCATGGGCCCGGCCGCGCAGCACCTGCACCGTGTTCAACACATCCTGCTGCTGCGCCAGCACCGCATCGCCCAGGCTCTGAGTCCATTCAAGCTGCTCGTTCAGCATCCGGAGCAGATCAGGGAAGGGCAGCAGGGACTTCACCGAAGGCTCCCAGGGCTGTGCCTGCAGCGCCTGGGCCAGCGCTTCGGCCCGCAACCGGGCATTCTGCCCCTGGGCCAGCCAGCGGGTGGCCTGCACAATCTCCAGCGGATAGGTGGCCGCCATCAGCACCTGCATCAGCAATTCGTCAGGGAACAGCGCAACGGGGGCCAGCAGCGCCTCCAATTGCGGCTGTGTGAGGCGCTCCGCGTCACCCGGCGCAATCGCCACGGCTTGCGCCAGGGCGGGTCCGGCCGGGCCGATCAGAATATTGGCGAGGCCGAACCAGCCCGCCAGCAGGGCGATCGCCAGGCGACGTCCAAACCCGCTTGCTGAATGATGCATCGCGTGACCTTCCGATCGAATTCCCGACACTCTCCATAGTTCGATGCTGTTGTCACCACCACCCATTCGCCAAGCGGTGGCAGGGGAGGTGAAAAACCCATGAATAAAACACCTCGTGACCCAGCTCAGAAGCGGAAGCTGGCCGCCAGGAATGGCCCGCCCAATTCGAGATTGGCCGTACCGCCCCGCCGCGTCTCCTGGTCAAAGCCGATATGGCGCCAGCCCAGGCGGATAGTCGTGCCCTGGCTGACATGCCAATCCAGCGACCCCAGCGCCTCCCAACTCAGGCGCGAACCGCCGCCGCCGATATCGGCAGCGATGGTGAGGCCCCAGGCCGGGGCAAAGCGCATTCCATAACGAAATGCCGCAATCCCATCGACATGGGAGCTGTTGCTGCCCACGCTGAAGCCCGGCAGCCTATTGCCATTCACCCGCAGATCGGTGCTCAAGGCGGTGACACGAATGCCCGCACCAATATCGAAAAATTGATCCGCGCTCTCCCCCACCCGCCAAAAGCCGATCACCGTGCCCAGGGTGGTGCGCGTGTCCAGGGTGGCGCTGCCGAAGAGATAGCCCGGCCGTGGCTTGGCATCGCTGCGAAGGCCTATGGTGATGAGATCGGCCAGCAGCGAAAATCGCCCATAGCCGATATGGCTGGTATCCACGGACCCTGTTGTCATGCGAAGGACCAGGGCGCCGGGCGGCAGCATCTCTGGCATGGCGCCGGGATAAAGCGCGGGATCGAGCGGCCTCTCGGCCAGGGTCACATAGCCGGTGGCGGCCGCGAAGCGGCCAGGTTGCGCGTTGGTGATGGTGGTGCGGTCCATCCAGAAGGGATCGACCGCGACGCTGTGCTGCGGGCCTGCCTCGCCTTGCATCTTGCCCGCTCCCCTTCAGCCTATGTGCTGAAGGGCATCCTGCATGGAACGCGCATCGAAAACACCATTCTATATTATAAAATACTTATTAGGCGGCCCGGCCTATAAGGCGGTGAGAATAATCCGCCCGGTGACATGGCCCGAGCGCAGCCGGTTCAGCGCCGCATCCGCCTGATCCATCGGCTCCAAGGTGAGCGGAATGCCCGGCAGATTGCCCTTCTGGGCAATGGCGACCAGCGCGCGCAATTCCTTCACATTGCCCACATAGCTGCCCTGGACGGTCAGCGCCCTGATCGGCATCAGCGGCAGGGGGATGACCATTTCGCCGCCGAAAAGCCCAACCTGAACCAGCTTGCCGCCCTTGCGCAGCGCATCAAAGGCGAAGCGCGCCGTCTGCGTGCCATTCACCAGGTCAATCACCGCGGCAACCGGCCCGCCACAGGCCTCGATGATGCGCTTGGTGGTGCCCTCATCACTGGCCAGCACGGTGTCGGTGGCGCCCTGGGCGCGGGCGGCGGCCAATTTCTCCTCCGCCACATCCACCACGCAAATCCGCACATGCCCCAGCGCCTTGAGAATGGCGATGGCATTCAGCCCCAGCCCGCCGGCACCAACCAGCACAATGGGTTCCCCAGCCGGCAGCGGTAGCACCTTATTGATCGCCGAATAGACGGTGATGCCCGAGCAGGCATAGGTCGCGGCCAGGCCAGGATCGATGCCATCAAACGCCACCAGATGCTTCCAATGGGTGGCCAGAACATGCGTGGCATAGCCGCCATTCTGGTAAACTCCCAGCGAGCGCCCATTGCCGCACATATTCTCCTCATCATCGAGGCAGGCCGCGCATGTGCCGCAACCCACCCAGGGGAAGACCACGCGATGATCGCCCGGCTTCACATGCCCCACCGCCCCAGGCCCGCATTTGAGCACCCGGCCGACAATCTCATGGCCCATCGCCAGCGGCAGCTTCATGCCGCGATCGGCCATGCGCAGCTCGCCCCGGCTGCCCATGTCGTAAATGCCTTCCCAGATATGCAGGTCGGAATGGCAGACGCCGGCATGGGTGACTTCGAGAAGCACCTCATTGCCCTGCGGCTCGGGGGTGGGGAGTTCGATCTCCTGCAGGGGTTTTCCGTGTTCTGTGACGGCCCAGGCGCGCATGCTGCTATCCTCCGTATTATTGAGGGACAGCGTGGCGCGAAACCCATCTCATGCGCAACCTCACTCCGCCGCCTGCGCCCGCGCCCGAAAAAACTGGTTCTCCGGCCGGGGCAGGCCCAGATGCTCACGCAGCGTCGTGCCCGCATATTCCCGCCGGAACAGCCCGCGCGCCTGCAATTCCGGCACCACCTGCTCGACAAAATCATCCAAGCCCCCCGGCACGTAGGGGAACATCACATTGAAGCCATCACAGGCGCGGCCCTCCAGCCAGGCCTGCATGTCATCGGCGATGGTCTGGGGCGTGCCCACCAGCGCCGCCCCGCCATAGCCACCCAGGCGCTGGGCCAATTGCCGCACGGTCAGCTTCTCCCGCTCGCCCAGCCGGATCGCCCGCTCGCGGCCGCTTTTGGAGGATTCAGTCTCAGGGATCGGCGGCAAGGGCGCATCCGGGTCAAAGCCGCTGGCATCCACCCCCAGCATGGAACTCAGCGAGCCGATGGCGCTCTCATAATGCACCAGACTGTCCAGATGGGCGCGCTTGGCCTGTGCCTCCGCCACCGTGGCGCCCACCACCACCAGGCAGCCGGGCAGGATCTTGATATGGTCCGGGTTGCGGCCAATGGCGGCCGCCCGGCCCTTCACATCGGCATAAAACGCCTGGGCATCGCCGATCACCCCGCCCGCGGCGAAGACCATCTCGGCGGTTTCGGCGGCGATTTGCCGCCCGGCATCGGAGGCCCCGGCCTGCACGATCACCGGCCAACCCTGCACCGGCCGCGCCACATTCAGCGGCCCGCGGACGGCAAGCTCCGCCCCCTTATGGTTCAGCACATGCATCCTGGCCGGGTCCCAGAAAACGCCGCTCTCCACATCGCGAATGAAGGCGTCATCGGCAAAACTATCCCATAGCCCGGTCACCACATCATAAAATTCCCGGGCGCGCTTGTAGCGTTCGCCATGGGCCATGTGCTCGTCATGGCCGAAGTTTTGCGCCGCATCCGGGTTGGCGGTGGTCACCAGATTCCACCCCGCCCGGCCATTGGCAATATGATCCAACGAGGCGAATTTCCGCGCCACATGATAAGGATCATTATAGGTCGTGCTGGCGGTGGCAATCAGGCCAATCCGCTCGGTCACCGCGGCCAGGGCCGGCAGCAGCGTCATGGGGTCAAAGCTGGTCACGGTGTGGGAGCGGCGAAGCGCCTCGATGGGCATGTTCAGCAGCGCCAGATGGTCGGCCATGAAGAAGGCATCGAATTTGCCCGCCTCCAGCTTCTGCGCCAGCCGGGCAAGCCGGGGGAAATTGAAATTCGCATCCGGCCAGGCGCCGGGGTAGCGCCAAGCCCCAGTGTGGATGGAGACGGGGCGCATGAAAGCGCCCAGATGCAATTGCCGCCGGGCAGCCATACAGCCCTCCTTTTCACGATCCGCCGCGATATGGGGCGGCGGGCCGCCCAAAAAAACCGCACCCGGCACAAAACCCACCTCTGTGACATCTCGCCCAGTGCTGGACCTGAACGGCTGAGCCATTAAGCTCCCCCCATGACCCAAATCGCCGACCTCACCGCCACCGAAACCCTGGCCCGCATCGCCGCCGGCACGCTCAGCTTTGCCGAAATGCGCGAGGCACTGGCCCAGCGCATTGCCGAGCGCGAGCCGGTGGTGCGCGCCTTTGTCGATATCCATCCCGCCCCCAGCGCCGGCCCCGGCCCCTTGGCCGGCACCTTCTTCGGCGTGAAGGATGTGCTCGACACCGCCGACCAGCCCAGCCAATACGGCAATCCGATCTGGTCCGGCTGGCGGCCCCGCGCCGATGCCGCCGCTGTGGCGCTGGCCAAAACCGCCGGCGGCGCGGTGATGGGCAAGACCGTCACCACCGAATTCGCCACCCGCCACCCCGGCCCCACCACCAATCCGCACAACCCGGCGCATAGCCCGGGCGGCTCCTCCTCCGGCTCGGCGGCCGGCGTGGCGGCGGGCTTCTTCCATTTTGGCATTGGCACGCAAACCGGCGGCTCCATCCTGCGCCCGGCGGCCTATTGTGGTGTGGTGGGCTTCAAGCCCAGCTTCAGCGCGCTGCATCGCGGCGGCATGAAGGTGATGAGCGAGAGCCTGGACACCATCGGCGTCATGGCCCGCTCGGTGGCCGATTGCGCCCTGGCGATGGCGGCCATGACGGGCGGCGATTACGGCCAGCCCAACACCGCCGCCCCCCGCCCGCCGCGCCTCGCTTTGGTGGACGCCAATACCCCCGAAACCCAAGCCGTGCTGGAAAGCGTGGCCGAGGCCTGCCGCGCTAAGGGGGCGGAGGTGGTGGTGCTCACCCTGCCGGACGTCTTTGCTGCCGCCATGGCGGCGCACCCCTGGGTGATGAACATGGAAAGCGCCCAGGCCCTGGCCTTCGAATTGGCCACCGCGCCGGAAAAACTCTCCCCCGGCCTGCTGGAGCGCATGCTGGAGGCCCGCGCCGCGCCAACGCAGCGCCTGCTCGATGGCCGCGCCGCCTTCCACGCCGCGCAGGATGCCTTCGCCGGCGCGATCGCGGGCTTTGACGCGGTGCTGACCCCCGCCGCCCCCGGCGAGGCGCCGCTGGGCCTCGAAAACACCGGTGACCCGGTGTTCAACTCGCTCTGGACCCTGCTGCACACCCCCGCCGTCAGCGTGCCGGTGGGCCATGGCCCGCAAGGCCTGCCGCTCGGCGCGCAAATCGTCACACCCATCGGCCAGGACGCCGCCTGCCTGATGTGGGGCGAATGGGTGCGCCAGGCGGTGATGGGCTGATGCTATACCGCAATCTCGGCCATTCGGGGCTGCGCGTCTCGTCCCTCTGCCTGGGCACGATGATGTTCGGCGGCGCCACCGATGAGGCCGAAAGCCAGCGCATCACCGATGCCGCCCGCGCCGCCGGGGTGAATTTCATCGACACCGCTGATGTCTATAATGGCGGCGCCTCGGAGGAGGTGGTGGGCCGCGCCATCGCCGCCGAGCGCCCCTGGTGGGTGCTCGCCACCAAGCTGGGCAATGCCACCGGAAAGGGCCCCAATGATGGCGGCCTCGCCCGCGCCTATGTGTTTCGCGCCGTGGAGGCCAGCCTGCGCCGCCTCAACACCGAGACCATCGATATCCTCTATTGGCACAAGGAAGATCACGCGACGCCGCTGGTGGAAAGCGTGCGCGCCATGGCCGATTTGATCCGCGCCGGAAAACTCCGCCATTTCGGCCTGAGCAACCACCGCGCCTGGCGGGTGGCGGAAATCTGCCGGCTTTGCGACCTCGCCGGCATCGACCGCCCAGTGGTCAGCCAGCCGCTCTACAACGCGCTGAACCGGCAAATCGAGGTTGAGCATCTGCCCGCCTGCGGCGCGCTGGGCCTCGGCGTTTACCCCTATTCCCCATTGGCGCGCGGCGTGCTGACCGGCAAATACCGCCCCAATGTGCTGCCGCCCGAGGGTTCGCGCGCGGCCCGGCGCGACCGGCGGATGATGGAAACCGAATGGCGGCCAGAGAGCCTGGACATCGCGGCAACACTGGCGGCGCGGGCCGAGGCGCTGGGCTGTTCCGCCGGCCAATATGCGCTGGCCTGGGTGCTGCATAACCCCCTGGTAACCGGCGCGGTGGTCGGCCCGCGCACCATGGCGCAATGGGAGGATTACCTCGGCGCCCTGGCGGTGACACTCACGGCTGAGGATGAGGCGCTGGTCGATGGGCTGGTCGCCCCCGGCCATCCCTCCACGCCGGGCTATAATGACCCGCAATACCCGCTGGAAGGCCGGCCCTTGCGCGGATGAAACCCCTGGCCGAACCGCCGCTGCCGCAAAATCAGGCATCTGGCCCATCATGGCGGCTTCCCGCCGCCCTATGCCACTTGCCTGTCACACGCGCGCGTGGTGAAGCGGTAACATGACATGGTCAATCCTTGCGCGAGACCCCGCCACCGGTGAATTGGGCGTGGCCGTCGCCACCCGCTTCTTTGCCGTGGGCGCGCTCTGCCCGCGGGTGGAAGGCCAGGTGGCGGCGCTGGCCACTCAGGCGCTGGTCAACCCCATGCTGGGCATTGCCGGCATGGAGCGGCTGCGCGCCGGCGAACAGCCCGCCGCCGTGCTGGCAGCCCTGCTGGCCGCCGATGCAGGGCGGGAGGCCCGGCAATTCCACATTCTGGGCATGAGCGGCGAAATCGCCCAGCACACCGGCCGCGATTGTGTGCCCTGGTGCGGCTCGGTCTGGTCAGAAAATGTCTCGGTCGCCGGCAATATGCTGGCCGGCCCGCGCGTGGTGGAAGCGACCCGCGATGCCTTTCTGGCCAGCCAGGGCCTGCCGATGGCCGACCGCCTGATCGCAGCCCTGGAGGCCGGCGAGGCCGAAGGCGGCGATGCCCGCGGCAAACAGGCCGCCGCCCTGATGGTGGCCAGCCGCGACCCCTATACCGATCTCGATCTGCGGGTGGATGACCATGCCGACCCGCTGGCCGAACTCCGCCGCCTGTTGGGCGTGGCGCGGGAACGCTATGTGCATTTCCGCCGTTTCCTCGCCGGGCGCGACCATCCGGGCGTGTTTGACCGCGAGGTGATCAACGCCGCCATCGCGGCAGCGGGCCGATGATGCTCACCGTCGAGAACCTCTCCGTCACCTTCGCCACCCAGCGCGGGCCGCTGCGCGCGGTGGATCATGTCGGCTTCTCGCTGGCCCCCGGCCGCACCCTCGCGGTGGTGGGCGAAAGCGGTTGCGGCAAATCCGTCACCTCGCTCGCCATCATGGGCCTCTTGGCCGAGAATGCCCGCACCGAGGGTCGGGTGATGTTCGAAGGGCGTGACCTGCTCACCCTGCCAAAGGCAGAGCGGCGCAAGCTGCGCGGCGGCGCCATGGCGATGATTTTTCAGGAGCCAATGACCAGCCTGAACCCCGCCTTCACCGCCGGCGAGCAGGTGGCCGAGGCGCTGCGGGTGCATGAGGGCCTGGCACCCGACCTCGCTCTCAAACGCGCGATAGAAATGCTCGACCGCGTGCGCATCCCCGAACCCGCCCGCCGGGCCGCAGCCTATCCGCATCAGCTCTCCGGCGGCATGCGCCAGCGGGTGATGATCGCCATGGCGCTGGCCTGCAAGCCGCGCCTGCTGATTGCCGATGAACCCACCACAGCGCTCGACGTTACCGTCCAGGCGCAAATCCTGGCCCTGCTGGAGACGCTGAAGCGCGAAACCGGCACCGCCATCCTCCTCGTCACCCATGATTTGGGCGTGGTGGCCGATTACGCCGATGATGTGGTGGTGATGTATGCCGGCAGGGTGGCCGAGGCGGCGCCGGCCCAGGCGCTCTTCGCCCGGCCGGAGCACCCCTATACCATCGGCCTGCTCGGCGCCGCGCCGCGTTTCTCCGCCCCCGGCGGCAAGCTTGCCAATATCGCCGGCACGGTGCCCGATCTGGCCGCCCCGCCCCCCGGCTGCCGCTTCGCCCCCCGCTGCCCCTTTGTCACGCCGCGCTGTGACACCACGCCCCCTCTGGCCGCGGGCGCGCATCAGGTCGCCTGCTGGAACGCGCCGCTGGATGCCGCCGCATGACGCCCCTGCTCGAACTCGACAACGTCCAAAAACATTTCCCGGTGCGCGACGCGCTGGGCCGGCCGCGCGGCGCGGTGCGCGCGGTGGATGGCGTCAGCCTGCATGTCATGCCCGGCGAGGTGCTGGCCATTGTGGGCGAGAGCGGCTGCGGCAAATCCACCCTGGGCCGGGTGGCGCTGCGGCTGATCGAGCCCGATGCCGGGACCATCCGCTTCGAGGGCGAGGATTTCTCCGCCCTCTCCGGCAAGGCGCTGCGGGCCCGGCGCAAACACGCCCAGATCATCTTCCAGGACCCCTTTGGCAGCCTCGACCCGCGAATGAGCGTGGCCGCCGCCATTGAGGAACCGCTGATTCTGCACACCGGCATGACCCGCGCCGGCCGCGCTGTGCGGGTGGCGGATTTGCTCACCCGGGTGGGGCTGCGGCCAGAGATGGCCCAGCGCTGGCCGCATGAATTCTCCGGCGGCCAGCGCCAGCGCATCGCCATCGCCCGTGCCCTGGCCAGCGGGCCCCGGCTGATCATTGGCGATGAACCGGTCTCGGCGCTCGATGTCTCGGTGCAGGCGCAGGTGCTGAACCTGCTGCAGGACCTCATCGCCGAATTCAATCTGGGCTTCATCATGATCAGCCATGATCTGGGCGTGGTGCGCCACATCGCCGATCGGGTGGCGGTGATGTATCTGGGCCGCATTGTCGAGGAAGGGCCCGCCGCCCAGGTCTTTGCCGCGCCGCGCCACCCCTATACCCGCGCGCTGCTCGCCGCCGTGCCGGGGCAGGGCAGCAAGGCCGCACCTCTGCAAGGCGATGTGCCCAGCCCCATCGCGCCGCCGCCTGGCTGCCGCTTCCACACCCGCTGCCCGCATGCCGCCCCCGCCTGCAGCGCCGCCATGCCGGAACTGGCAGGCCTGGGCCACCGCGCCGCCTGCTTCCTGGCCGATAGCCTGCCACCCCCCACCCCCTTCCACGAAAACACCACCGGCGGCGAGCGCCTCACCCGCCTGGCCGCGCGCTTCCAAAGGGAGAATGGATAGACATGTTCCGCCGCATCGCCGCCCTGGCCCTCCTCCTCACCGCCTCCGCCGCCAGCGCGCAAAACCTGCGCATCGGCCTGCGCGAGGACCCCGATATCATGGACCCGACGCTGGCCCGCACCTTTGTCGGCCGCATCGTCTTCGCCGCCGTCTGCGACAAGCTGTTCGACATCAATGCGCAGCTGGAGATCATCCCGCAACTCGCCACCGGCCATGCCTGGGACGACCCGAAGACGCTGCGCATCACCCTCCGCCCCGGGGTGAAATTCCATGATGGCGAGGCGATGGACGCCGAAGCCGTGCGCTATTCGCTCAACCGCCATCTGACCATGCAGGGCAGTTTCCGCCGTGGCGAGATCAACACCATCGAGAGTGTGGAGGTGACCGACCCGCTGACCGTGCTGATCCGCCTGCGCGAGCCCTCGGCCGCCTTCCTGGCGCAATTGACCGACCGTGCCGGCATGATCGTCAGCCCCCGCGCGGCCGAGGCGGCGGGCCGCAATTTCGGCCTGCGCCCCATCTGCGCCGGCCCCTACCGCCTCACTGAGCGCGTGGCCCAGGACCGCATCGTGGTGGAGCGCTTCGCCGAATATTGGAATGCCGCCAGCACCACCATCCCGCGCATCACCTACCAGGTGATCAGCGACAGCACCGTGCGCCTCGCCAATCTGCAATCGGGCGCCCTGGAGATGGTGCAAAGCATCGACCCCGATGACGTGGCCGCAGTGCGGCGCAACAGCCGGTTGCGGATCAATATCACCGACGAATTGGGCTACCAATCGATCACCCTCAATATCGCCAATGGCCCGCGGGCGCAAACGCCGATGGGCCAAGACCCCCGGGTGCGCGCTGCCTTCGAATTGGCGCTGGACCGCCAGGTGATCAATCAGGTGGTCTATGAGGGCATGTACACCCCCACCGCCCAGCCCGTGCCGCCCACCAACCCGCTGCATGTGCCGGGCTTCCAGCCCGAGCCCCGCAATCTCGACCGCGCCCGCGCCCTGCTGCGCGAGGTCGGTGTGCGCACGCCCCTCGCCGTCGAGATGACCGTGCCCAATAGCCCCGATCTGCGCCAGGCGGCCGAGGTGATGCAGGCCATGCTGCGCGAGGCGGGCTTCGAGCTGCGCATCAACACCATGGAATTCGCCAGCTCCCTCCAGGCGGCGACGCGCGGCGAGTTCGAGACCTATCTCCTCGGCTGGTCCGGCCGGGTGGACCCCGATGGCAATACCTGGACCTTCATCCACAGTCGTGGCCCCAGCAATGATGGCCGCTACGCCAATCCCGAGGTGGACCGCCTGCTCGATGCCGCGCGGCTGGAGCAGGACCCCGCCCGGCGGCGCGACCTCTATGCCCAGATCTACGCCATCGCCATCCGCCAGGATCGCAGCCGGATCTATTTGTGGCACCGCAAGAACATCGTGGCGCATAGCACGCGGGTGACCGGCTTCACCGCGGTGGCCGATGGGCTGATCCGGGTGCAGGGCTTGCGCCTGCAATGACGCCGCGCATTAAGGGCCATGCCGCGCATCGGCCCATAGCCACATGATATCCTGGTTCCTCCGCCGTCTGGGCCAGATCCTGCCCACGCTGCTCATCCTCAGCTTCGGCATCTTCGCCCTGCAACAGCTCATGCCCGGTGACCCGGCGCTGATCCTGGCCGGCGAAGAGCGTGGCGACCCGGCCGTGCTGGCGCAAATCCGCGCCGAACTCATGCTCGACCGGCCCTTGCTGGAGCAATATGGCCATTGGCTGTGGCGGCTGCTGCATGGCGATTTCGGCTTCTCCTGGCGCATCCGCGTGCCGGTGGGGGAATTGCTGCTGGACAAGCTGCCGGTCACCGCGCAACTCGCCTCAATGAGCTTTATCATCGGCGTGGCCATTGGCGTGCCGGCGGGCGTGATCTCGGCGGTGGCGAAGGATAAGCCATTGGATTGGCTGATGAATGCCGTGGCGCTCTTTGGCATTTCCATGCCGAATTTCTGGCTCGGCATCATGATGATTCTGCTCTTCTCGGTGCAGCTCGGCTGGCTGCCGCCCTCAGGCTATGTGCCGCTTTGGGAGGATCCCTGGCAGTCGCTGGCCACCACCATCATGCCGGCCTTCGTGCTCGGCACCGGGGTGGCGAGCGTGCTGATGCGCCACACCCGGGCCGCCATGCTGGGCGCGCTGGAGCAGGATTACATCCGCACCGCCCGCGCCAAGGGCGTGGTCGAGCGCAGCGTCATCGCCCGCCACGCGTTGCGCAATGCGCTGATCCCCGTCGTCACGCTGGGCACCATCGAGTTCGGCCGCCTGCTGGCCGGCGCGGTGCTGACCGAGCAGATTTTCTCCATCCCCGGCTTTGGCAAGCTGGTGGTGGATGCGGTGTTCAACCGGGATTATCCGGTGGTGCAGGGCGTGGTGCTGGCCACCGCCCTGATTTTTGTCGCGCTCTCGCTGGTGGCGGATATTCTCTACATGCTCATCAACCCCAGGCTGCGCGCGGCATGAGCCCCTCCTCCCCCGCCCGCCGCGCCCTGGCCGCCCTGCTGCGCCATCGCCTGGCGATGTTTGGCCTGGTGGTTGTGGTGCTCTTTGTGGCCGCGGCCCTGCTCGCGCCCTGGATTTCACCGGCCGACCCGCTGGCCACCTCCTGGTCCGCCATTCGCCGCGCACCCTCGGCCGCGCATTGGTTTGGCACCGATGAGAATGGCCGCGATGTGCTCTCCCGCGTGCTCTGGGGCGCGCGGGCCTCGCTGATGGCGGGCGTCATCGCGGTGGGCGGCGCGCTGCTGATCGGCGTGCCGATCGGCCTCGTGGCCGGGCTGGCCGGGGGCTGGGTGGATGCGCTGATCTCGCGCGTGGCCGATGCCATGCTGGCGGTGCCGTTTCTCATCCTGGCCATTGCCCTGGCGGCCTTCCTCGGCCCGGCCTTGGAAAACGCCATGCTGGCCATCGCCATCTCGGCCAGCCCGGTCTTCGTCCGCCTCGCCCGCGGCATGGCGCTGGAGGCCAATACCACCGATTACGCCGAGGCCGCGCGCGCCATGGGCAACCCGCCCTGGCGGACGGCGCTCGTCCATATCCTGCCCAATATCGCCCCGCCCTTGCTGGTGCAGGCCACGCTCTCCATCGCCGAGGCCATCATCGCCGAGGCCTCGCTCTCCTTCCTCGGCCTGGGCCAGCAGCCGCCAGCGCCCTCCTGGGGCTCGATGCTGAACAGCGCCCAGCGCTTCATCGAGAATGCGCCCTGGCTGGCCATCTTCCCCGGCATGGCAATTTTTACGCTGGTGCTGGCGCTGAACCTGCTGGGCGATGGGCTGCGCGACGCGCTGGACCCGCGGAGTGCCCGGCGCTAGCCCTCAGAGCCCCAGCGCCGGTAGATCCACCACCCAGGGCAGGTCGGTTTCCGCCGTCTGCTGGCCCAGCCTGGTCAGCAGCGCATGCGCCTGGCCACGATGATGCGTCTGGTGATTGAACATATGCGTCACCAGCAGCCAGCAGGGCCGCCGCATCTCGGCCTGGGTGGCGGCGCTGAACCAAGCGAGGTCGCGCTCCAACTGCTCCTGCGTCACCCGCGCCGCCCAATCAGCGATGCCGTCATCGGTGCGTATCCTGGCGGCGACCAGCGCCCGCCAATCGGGCTCGAAGGCCACGCTATCGGCCAGGCCGGCCGGCGGCCGCGCCCAGCCATCGAAGCGGTGCATCCACATGTGGTCGGCCCAGAGGATATGGCTCAGCGTGGCGAAGATGCTGCCGAAAAACGCGCCCAGATCTTGCCGCCTTGCCGCGTCATCCAGCCTGTCAGCGGCGTCGTAAATCCGGCGGTTCATCCCGGCATTATAGGCCGCCATGGTGCGGCACCAGTCGGTGTTGATCATCATTCTCCTCCTGCGATGCTCACAAAGGGCAGGGATCTGGCGCTGGCCGGCTGGCGGCTTACCCTCGGATGAACCGCACCGCCTCGATCCCCTCGCCCGTCGCATCCAGCGCGAGCCCCGGGATGCGCCCGGCCTCGCGCCAGCCCGCCGCCAGCAGCAGCCGCTCACCCCCGCCGCTGGGCGCTGTCTCCAGGCTGAGCAGCCGCCGGCCCAGCCGCGCCGCCGCCTGCTCGGCGCGGGCCAGCAGCGCCTGGCCCACACCCTGGCCGCGCATCGCTGTGTCCACCCGCCAATCCTGCAGCATGGCGTGATGCGGCTGGCTTTGCGGCATGGTGAGGTCGATCTGGATGCTGCCGGCAAGCCGCCCCTCGGCCCAGGCGGCCAGCAGCAGGCGTTGCTGTGCCGCCACCTCGGCCGCCACGCGCCGCATCTGGGCGCGGGCAATGTCGGGCGCCAGCGGGCGGCGCCAATGCAGTGAGCCGCCCGCCGCCACGCAGCCGATCATGATATCGGCCAGCCGCCGCTCCGCACTGCTGGCCGCCGCCCCATCCAGCACCTCCACCACCAGGCCGGTGAGTGGCTTGGCGTAGCGGAATTCCAGCGATTTCGAGAGGTCGTCCAGAACGCGCACGGCGCCCTGACGGATATAGGATTGCTTTTCATAGAAGCGATGCGCCGCCTCGAAGCGCGTATCGGTCCAGAGCACCATGCGTTCTGCGCCCCGCTCGCGGGCATGCGCCTCGGCGGTTTCTATCAGCTGCTGCGCCAGGCCCGAGCCGCGCGCCGCACGGTCGAGATACATCTTGCAGATTTCAAAGGCAGCCTCGGCGCCGAGCGGGCGGGTGCCGACCATAGCCAGCGCCCGGCCATTCTGCTCCGCCAGCCAGACCCGCCCGCCGGCTTCGGCGAACCAACTGGCCAAGCGGTACAGTTCAGGCAACTCGGCATCAACATCGAAGATCACCCCGGGGAATTCGCCCCAGGCATCACCGATCAGCCGGATATAGGCGGCCGTGTCGCTATCGGTGCCAGCGCGGATCAAGACAGCTCGCGGCAGAATTCCTGAATCCGCCCGCAAGCCTCACGCAGCCGCTCAGTGTCGGTGGCGTAGGAGATGCGGATATAGGGGCTCATGCCATAAGCCGCGCCCATCACCGTGCCGACATGCTTCTCCTCCAGCAGGGCGAGTGCGAAATCACTATCGCTCTCGATCAGCTTGCCGCCCTTGGTCGTCTTGCCGATGCAGCCGGCGATATTGGGGAAGACATAAAACGCCCCCTCGGGCTTATGGCAACTGATACCCGGGGCGGCATTAAGCATCTCCACCACCATATCGCGCCGCGCCCGAAAAATCTCGGCGCGCTCGGCCACAAACTCCTGCGGCCCGTCCAGCGCCGCCGCCGCCGCCGCCTGGCCCACGGTGGAAACCCCGCTCGTCGCCTGGCCCTGCATATTGATCATGCCCTTGATCAGCGCCCGCGGGCCGCCGCAAAAGCCGATGCGCCAGCCGGTCATCGCATAGGCCTTCGAGGCGCCATTGACCGTCAGCGTGCGCTCCTTCAGCCGGGGCTCAACCTCGGCGATGGTGCAGAATTCGAAGCCGTCATAAATCACATGCTCATACATATCATCCGTCAAAATCCAGATATCCGGATAACGCAGCATGACATCGGCAATGGCCTGCATTTCCGCGCGTGAGCAGGCGGCCCCGGTGGGGTTGGAGGGGAAATTCAGCAGCAGCCATTTGGTGCGCGGCGTAATCGCCGCTTCCAGATCCTCCGGCCGCAGCTTGAAGCCATTGTTTTGCGGGCAATTCACCAGCACAGGCTTACCGCCCGCCACCTTCGCCATATCGGCATAGCTGATCCAATAAGGGGCCGGGATCACCACCTCATCGCCCTCATTCAGCGTGGCCATGAAAGCGTTGAAGATGATCTGCTTGCCGCCATTGCCGACCATGATCTCATCCAGCGCATAGTCGAGATTGTTGTCGCGCTTAAACTTGCGCTGCACGGCCGCCTTCAACGCCGGGATGCCATCCTGCGGCGGGTATTTCGTCTCACCGCGCAGCGCCGCCTGATAGGCGGCCTCAATGGCATGGGTGGGCGTCGCGAAATCCGGCTCGCCCACCGTCAGCGCGATGACCTTCACCCCCTTCGCCGCCAATTCGCGCGATTTCACGCTCATCATCGTGGAGGCAGACATTTTGATGATGTTCAGGCGGTCAGCCAGGGCGGGCATGGTGTTTCCTCAGGATTGCGGCACAAAACTAATCCCGCCGCCCGCCAGCGCCAAGCCGCCGCCCGCGCCTGCGCCCAATCAGCCCGGCTGATACCCCGCCCGGGCCAGCGCCGCCCGCAGCACCGCCTCATCCAGCGTGCCGTTAAAACTGGCCTGCCGCGCCGGAAGGTCGGCGCTCACCCGCACCTGCGGGTCCAGCTTCTGCGCCAGGCGGGTGATGGCGCGCAGGCAGCCATCGCAATGCATATCGGGGAGGGTGAGGTTGATCTGGGTCATAACCCCACCATCGGACCTTCCCCTATGGCAAGGTCAAGCGCCCTCTTGACCCTCCCATGCTGGGAAACCCCAATATCCATCGCATGACCACGCAACTCACCATCGAAGGCATGACCTGCGCCGCCTGCGCCAGCCGCGTGGGCCGCGCCCTGCAGGCCGTGCCCGGCGTCACCCACGCCCATGTGAACCTGGCCACGGAGCGGGCCGAGATCACCGGCGATGTCACCCTCGCCACCCTGCTCGAAGCGGTGGAGGAGAGCGGCTACGGCGCCCACCCCTTCACCCCGGCCGAAGACCGTGCCGCCGCCCGCGCCGCCGAACAGCACAGCCTGGGCCGCGCCGCCGCCCTGGCCCTGGCCCTCGCCCTGCCGCTGCTGCTGCTGGAGATGAGCGGCCATCTGCTCCCCGCCATCCATCACTGGATCGCCCAGACCATCGGCCTGCCCGCCAGCCATATGATCCAGGCCGGGCTCGCCACCGCCATCCTCGCAGGCCCCGGTTTTCGTTTCTTCCGCCTCGGCCTGCCCGCGCTGTGGCGCCGCGCGCCGGATATGAACGCGCTGGTCGCCATCGGCGCCGGCGCGGCTTGGGTCTATTCCATGGCCATCCTGGCCACCACGCCGGGGGAGGCCGTGTATTTCGAATCCGCCGGCGTCATCGTCGCCCTCGTGCTGCTGGGCCGCTGGCTGGAGGGCCGCGCCCGCGGCCGCACCTCAGGCGCCATCCGCGCCCTCTCCCGCCTGGCCCCGCGCATCACCCGCCGGGCCGATGGCAGCGAGGTGGCGCTCGATGCGCTGGCGCTGGGCGACGCCCTGCTCATCCGCCCCGGCGAGGCCATCCCCACCGACGGCATCGTGCTGACGGGGACAAGTTTTCTCGACCAATCCATGTTCACCGGCGAACCCATGCCAGTGGCGCGCGGCCCCGGCGACGCGGTGCTGGGCGGCAGCGTCAACCAATCGGGCGCCCTGACCATCCGCGTCGATAAGCTGGGCGGCGATACCCTCCTCGCCGGCGTGATCCGCATGGTGGAGGAGGCGCAGAACGCCCAGATGCCCATCCAAGCGCTGGTCGATCGCATCACCCTCTGGTTCGTCCCCGCGGTGATGGCGGTGGCCGCCCTCACCTTCGCGCTATGGCTCGCCTTCGGCCCCTCGCTGGCGGTGGCGCTGACCCATGCTGTGGCGGTGCTGATCATTGCCTGCCCCTGCGCCATGGGCCTCGCCACCCCCACCTCCATCATGGTGGGCATGGGCCGCGCCGCATCTTTGGGCGTGCTGTTCCGCCATGGCGATGCACTGCAGCGCCTGGCCGATGTGCAAGGTATCGCCTTCGACAAGACCGGCACGCTGACCGAGGGCCACCCCGCCCTGATCGACACCCTTCCGGCGCCTGGCTTCACGCCCGAAGCGCTGCTCCGCCTCGCCGCCGCCGTCGAGGCCCATAGCGAGCACCCCATCGCCCGCGCCATCCTCGCCGCCCAGCCCAACCCGCCCCCAGCGCTGGGCTTTCTCGCCACCTCCGGCGAAGGTGCGGCGGCCGAGGTGGAGGGCCAGACCATCCGCCTCGGCTCGGCCGCCTATCTGCGCGGCGCCGGCATCCCCCCCGATGCGCTGGAACCCCTGGCCGCCGAGGCTGCTTCCCAGGGCCAGACCCCAGTCTTTATCGCCGTAGGCGAACAGCCGGCCGGGCTACTGCTGGTGGCTGACCGCCTGCGCCCCAGCACAGCCGAGGCCATTGCCCTGCTGCGCCGCCTGGGGCTGCGCCTGATGATCCTCAGCGGCGACCACCCCGCCGCCGTCGCCGCCATGGCGCGCAGCCTGGGCATCGAGGAAGCGAAGGGCGGGCTGCTGCCCGCCGATAAGGTCGCCGCCCTCGCCGCCGCCCCCGGCTTCGCCTTCACCGGCGATGGCATCAACGACGCCCCGGCCCTGGCTGCCGCTTCGGTGGGCATCGCCATCGGCACCGGGACGGATATCGCCATCGACAGCGCCGATATCGTGCTGATGGGCAATGATCTGAAAATCGTCGCCCAAGCCATCACATTGTCGCGCGCCACCCTGACCAATATCAGACAGAATCTGGCCTGGGCCTTCGCCTATAACGCCGCGCTGATCCCGGTGGCCGCCGGAGCATTGCAACTCCTGGGCGGGCCGGGGCTTTCACCCATGTTAGCGGCGGGGGCTATGGGTTTCTCCAGCCTCTTCGTCCTGGGCAACGCATTACGTTTACGTGGGGTGAAGCTATGAATATCGGACAAGCCGCGCGTGCCACCGGGGTCTCCGCCAAAATGATCCGCTGGTATGAACAGCAGGGTTTGGTCCCTGCCGCCACACGCTCCGAGAGCAATTACCGGCATTACTCCGAGGGCGATCTGCATCGGCTGCGCTTCATCCGCCGCGCCCGCGACCTCGGCTTCTCAATCAAGCAGATCGCCGAGTTGCTGACATTGTGGAACGACCGCGACCGGGCGAGCGCCGATGTCAAGGCGCTGGCGCTGGGCCATGTCGCCGCCCTGCGCCAACGCATCCTCGAACTGGAGGAGATGGTCCAAAGCCTGGGCCATTTGGCCGAGCATTGCCAGGGCGATGAACGGCCGGAATGCCCGATCCTGGAGCGCCTGGGCGCCCCCGTCGTGGCCTGATCAGCCCGCCATGGCGCGGCGATCATCGCGCCGCTTCAACACGGCGATGACCGGCAGCGCCAGCAGCACCATCCAGGCCTTGCCAATCACCTGACCGGCCAGAAAATCCAGGCTGCCAAAGGCCAGCCAGAGAAACACCACACTATCCACCACCAGCCCGGCCATGCCGCTCAAGGCCACCGCCCGCAGCAACCCGCGCCGCGCCAGGGGGGTATAGACGGCCATATCCACCACCTCGCTCAACAAAAACGCCGCGGCCGAGGCCAGCACAAGCGCCGGCGGCGCGAGAAAGGCCGAAAGCCCGGCCCCGGCCAAAATCGCCCCCATCGCCCAGCCCAGCCCCAGCCGGCGCTGCACCACGTCGCGCAACACCAGCGCCAACCCCACCATCAAAACCCCCGATGGCGCCGCAACCCCAGGCGCCACCGGCACCAGGCATGGCCCATTGGGCACGCAATAAGTGCCAACATGGCCGATCAGCCAATTGGCCGCCGGAATGCAAAGTGCGAAACCGGCCAGGGCCCAAAAACCCTCGCGGCGGGTGGTGTCAGTGTTCATGCGGCGCGGCATAGGCCCGCCAGCCCCGCGCGCGCAAGTCGCAAGCCGGGCAATGGCCGCAACCATGCCCCCAAGCGTGGCTCTCCCGCTCGCCCAGATAGCAGGAATGGCTCTCAGCGCGGATCAGTTCGACCAGCACCGCGCCACCCAGGCCCTCCGCCAGCCGCCAGGTGGCCGCCTTGTCCAGCCACATCAGCGGCGTGTGCAGCACCAGCCGCGTCGCCATGCCCAGATTGAGCGTGGCCTGCAGTGATTTCAGCGTGTCATCACGGCAATCCGGATAGCCGGAGTAATCCGTCTCGCACATGCCGCCCACCAGATGGCGAATGCCGCGGCGGGCGGCGAGCGCGGCAGCGAAGGTCAGGAAAATCAGGTTGCGCCCTGGCACGAAGGTATTGGGCAGCCCATCCTCACGCAGCGCAATCTCCCGCGCCTCGGTCAGCGCCGAGCCGCCGATTTCCGCCAGTGTGGGGATATGCAGCGTGTGGTCAGCCCCCAGCCGGGGCGAGGCCATGCCGGCGCGCAACGCCTCACGGCAGGAGAGTTCCACAAGATGCCGCTGGCCATAATCAAAGCCCAGCGTCTCGACATGCTCAAACCGCTCCAGCGCCCAGGCCAGGCAGGTGGCGCTATCCTGGCCGCCGGAGAAGAGGACGAGGGCGGCGTTCACAGCGGCAGCCTGGCCACAGCCCAGCGCGCCGCCTCGGCCAGCACCGGGTCCGCACTCTCAACATGGCGCTGCGCCGCCGGCCGCAGCCGCGCCTGGCCGGAATTGCCAATGCCGATCATCACATTGCGCAAAAACCGCCCAACCCCAATGCGCTTGATCGGCGAACCGGAAAACCTCTCGCGGAAGCCAGTGTCATCCAGCATGGCCAATTCCTCCAGCGGTGGGTTTTTCGCCGCCTCGCGCGGCTGCAAGGCCGCCTCACGCGCCACGCGGGCGAATTTATTCCAGGGGCAGACCGCCAGGCAGTCATCGCAGCCATAAATCCGGTTGCCCATGGCGGCGCGGAAATCCTCCGGGATAGGCCCAGCATGCTCGATGGTGAGATAGGCGATGCAGCGCCGCGCATCCAGCCGATATGGCGCGGGGAAGGCGCCGGTCGGGCAGGCATCAAGGCAGGCGCGGCATTGGCCGCAATGATCGGCCTCGGGCGCATCGGCGGGGAGGGGCAGGGTGGTGAAAATCTCGCCCAGGAACAGCCAACTGCCATGCCCGCGCGCCACCAGATTGGTGTGCTTGCCCTGCCAGCCCAGCCCCGCCTGCTGCGCCAGCGGCTTTTCCGCCACCGGCGCAGTATCAACAAACACCTTCAACTGATGCCCGCGATATTCCCGCGCCATCCATTGCCCCAGCGCCTTGAGCTTTTTCTTCACCACATCATGGTAGTCCCGCCCCTGGGCATAGACGCTGATGGCGCCATGCCCGCGCTGCGCCAGCGCCGCCAGAGGGTCCCCCTCCGGGCCATAATTCAGCCCAAGCGAGACCACGCTCACCACCTCGGGCCATAGAGCGCGCGGCTGGGCGCGCTGCTCGGCCCGGCGTTCCATCCAGGCCATGGAGCCATGTTCGCCAGCCGCCAGATGATTGTTCAGCCGCTGCCGCACTGCATCGGGCAGCACCGCCTCGCAAAACCCCACCGCATCAAAGCCCTGGGCCCGGGCGGCGGCGGCGATGGCGGCTTTTGCCGTGATCACGGCCGGGGCCAGAATGCGGTGTGGAGCGAGGATATCATCGCGGGATTCTATCAGCTTGAGGCCGCCGCTGCCCAGCATGCCCGGCCCCCACCTTGCCGACCGCGCCGCCGGCTGCAACATGGCGCCTACAAACCCGATCACGGATACCGAGCCCATGGATATCGCCACCCCCACCACCACCAGCCGCGCCGAAGCCCTCGCCCTGCGCTATGGCGCCGCCATCCCCGCCGCCGGCCCCTGGAACGAGCATATCGCGCTGCTGCTCAGCCATCGCTCCATCCGCGGCTATAAGTCCGATGCCCTGCCCGAGGGCACGCTGGAGACGCTGATCGCCGCCGCGCAATCCGCTGCCACCTCGTCCAATCTGCAGACCTGGTCGGTCATCGCCGTCACGGACCCCGCGAAAAAGGCCGAATTCGCCCGGCTGTCGAACAACCAGAAGCACATCATGCAGTGCCCGCTCTTTCTGGTCTTCTTGGCCGATGTCTCGCGCAATCAGCGCATGGCCGATGCCATCGGCGTCGAGATGGAGACCATGCCCTTCCTCGAGACCTTCCTCGTCGCCGCAATCGACGCCGCGCTGGCCGGGCAGAATGCGGTCGTCGCCGCTGAATCCCTCGGCCTCTCCACCGTCTATATCGGCGCCATGCGCAACAACCCCGCCGAGGTCGGCGCGCTGTTGAACCTGCCGCAGGGGGTCATGGGCGTCTTCGGCCTTTGCGTGGGTTACGCCGCCGATGGCGTGGCCAATGCGGTCAAGCCCCGCCTTCCGCAGGAGGCCATCCTGTTCCACGACACCTATGGCAATGCCGAGGAGCCAGCCCTGGTCAAGGCCTATGACGAGGAAATGGCCAGCTTCTCCCGCCGCAGCGGCATGGGCGATGAAAACTGGTCCGGCCGGGTGCTGCTGCGCATGGGCAAGCTCGCCGCGCTGAGCGGCCGCGACAAGATGGTCGCCGTGCTGCGCGGCATGGGCTTCCCGCTGAAGTAACCCGTGCTGGGGTGCCAGGCGCTACCGCCTGGCGCCCCGCCGCTGCGCCGCCATGCGCACCCCCGCATTCGCCGCGCCAAATCCGGCATAGCCGGCCTCACGCTCGACAAATTCGAAGAAGAAGCGCTCCTCGAAGGGCAGGGTATAGGCATGGCGGAAGCCAGCCCCTGAGCCATCCTGGTCATAGACCAGATGATGCGCCCGCAGCGCTTCCAGCCCCGCCTCATCCAGCCCCAGCCGGGCGGCCAGATCCTCGTAGTAATTCTCCGGAATTTCCAGCAGCGGCGCCCCCGGCAAGGCCGCCACCGCCGCCGCCGCATCACCCACCGCGAAGGCGATATGGTGCACCCCCGCCCCGGCATAGGCCGAGACGAAACGCCCCGTCCCCGTCCGGCTGCTTTCGCTGACATTGAGCGGCAGGCGCACCGCGCCATCCTCGCCCACCCAGGCGCGGGAGCGAACAATGCCAAACGGGTCCGGCAATTCCCATGCCGCATCCGGGGCGAGGCCCAGCACCGCGCGATAAAACAGTGCAAAACCCTCGATCAATTCGGGCGACAGCGCCTGCGCCACATGATCCACCCCCAGCACCGCGCCGGGCGGCGTGGGCAACAGATGGAAATCATCCTGCCAGATCGGCGCCGCCCCCGCCTGCACCAGATGCAGCAACATGCCATCGGGCGCGCGGATGGCGGGGATGTTGCGCTCCCCAGCGCCACGCTTTTCGTGCCAAACACTGCACAGCAGCGCACGGGCGCGGGCCGCCAGCCGGGCCGGGTCATCCACCAGCAGCGCCATGGCGCAAACCGTGGGCCCGGTCATCTGGAAGCGTTCCTGGGCCGCGCTATCGGGCTCGGCATTGAGCACCAGATTGGCCGCACCCGCCCGCCACAACTCGACCTGCTTGGATTTATGCGTCCCAGCACGATGAAAGCCCAGCGTGGCAAGATAGCCCCCCAGCGCCTCACGCGCCGGCTCATCCACCGCAAATTCGATAAACTCAACGCCCGAAAGCCGCGGCAGCGCCGGCAGCGGCGCCACCCCCACCTGATCGGCCAGCCAGATCAGGCTGCGCAGCCCATCGCGGGCAATGCGTCGCGCCGGGGCAGCGCGGAACTCATCATTGAACACCTCCAGCGAGAGCGGCCCAGCATAGCCCGCCTGCAACACGGCCCGGGTAAACCCCGCCACCGCCAGATCCCCCTGGCCGGGAAAATTGCGGAAATGCCGCGACCAACTCAGCACATCCATATCGAGAAGCGGCGCATCGGCGAGTTGCACGAAGAAGATCTTCTCCCCCGGAACATCCAACCCCTCCAGATCATCGCCCAGCGAGAGGGTGTGGAAACTATCCAGCACCAGCCCCAGCGCCGCGTGATCAGCCCTTTGCACAATATCCCAGGCCTGGCGCCAGCGCTTCGTATGCCGCCCCCAGGCCAGCGCCTCGAACCCCACGCGAAAACCGCGCCGGGCCGCCCGCTCGGCCATCTCATTCAGATCAGCGGCGGCGCGGGCCGGGTCGTCAATACAGGCGGCCTGGGTGTTGCTGCACACCAGAATCAGCTCGGCGCCCAGCGCCGCCATGGTGTCGAATTTGCGCTCCGCCCGGTCCATATTCCTCGCCCGCAGCTGCGCGGGCATGGCCTCGAAATCGCGGAAGGGCTGAAAGAGCGAAACCTCCAGCCCCAGATCGCGCGCCATCGCCCCCGCCTCGGAAGGCGTGCCCTCGAAGGTGAGGAGATCACTCTCGAAAATCTCCACCCCCTCAAACCCGGCGGCGGCGGCGGCCTCCAGCTTATCCGGCAGCGAGCCCGAGAGGCAGACAGTGGCGATGGCGCGTTTCATGGCTGCTCCCGGGCGAATACGCCTATTCCAGCGTGATGCCACGCGCGCGGATCAACTCGCCCCATTTGGCGCTCTCGGCGGTCAGATAGGCCGGAAAGGCCTCGGGCGTGCCCGGGGTGGGGATGATCGAACTGGCGCGCATCCGCCCCACCACATCGGCATCGGCCAGCGCCGCCGTCAGCCCGCGGGAGAGCGCGCGGATGATTGCATCCGGCGTGCCAGCCGGCGCCATCAGCGCGAAATCCGAGGTCGCCTCAAAGCCCGGAAAACCGCTTTCCGCGATGGTCGGCACCGCGGGCGCCAGCGGGTTGCGCTCCAGCGTCGAGACGCCGAGGGCGACGATCTGCCCAGCCTGCATCAGCGGCAGCGCCGTCACCGCATCGACCATGGCAAGCTGCACCTCATTGGTGATCAGCGCCTGCACCGCCGGCGCGCCGCCGCGATAGGTGACGTTCTGCACAGTCATGCCAGCGCCACGGAGGAACAATTCAGTCGCCAGATGCGCCGAGGAACCGGCACCCGAGGAGGCATAGCTCATCTGCCCCGGCTGCGCCTTCGCCCGCGCCACGAAGCCGGCAATATCGCGCACCCCGGTCTGCACATTGGTGCAAAGCATGATCGGCGAGATCGCCACCCGGCCAATGCCGACAAAGCCGCGATCATCATCATAGCCGCGCTGCGGGAAGAGGTGGCGGCTCATGGCGAAGGTGGAATTCACCCCCAGCAGCAGCGTGTGCCCATCCGGCCGCGCGCGGGCCACCGAGGCATGGCCCACCGTGCCCGAAGCACCTGGCCGGTTATCCACCACAAAGCTGCCACCCAATTGCGCCGTCAGCGCCTGGGCCACCAGCCGGCCCACGAAATCGGTCGAACCGCCCGGCGCCCAGGCGACGACCACGGTGACGGGCCGGCTGCCCGGAAAGGCCTCCTGCGCGCTGGCGGGCAGGGCGAAAAGCCCCAGGCCCGCGGCAAGCTGACGGCGTGAAATGGCTGACATGGAGTGCGCTCCGTTCCCTGGAAGGATGATCCCTGACCCGACGATGTTACGTCGTTGACGTGTACGTACCGGTTGGTACATTAACCGTCAAGCATCAATACAATGCTGAGGAACCCCACCATGCCCCCTTTGGCCGAGAGCGATGCCTTCGCCCCCGCCGCCCCCGGCACCATGCTGCTCGGGCTGATCGGCAGCGGCATTGCCGGCTCCCGCTCGCCGGCCATGCATGTGGCCGAGGCGGCGGCGCAGGGCTTTGCGCTGGAATATCGCCGCATTGACCTCGATGTGCTGGGCCTGGGGGTCGAGGCCCTGCCGCAACTGCTCGATCACGCGCAGCGCGCCGGCTATAGCGGCCTGAACATCACCTATCCCGCCAAGCAGGCGGTGATTCCGCTGCTCGATGCGCTCTCCGACGAAGCGCGGGCGCTGGGGGCGGTGAACACCGTGGTCTTCGAGGCCGGCCGCCGCATCGGCCACAACACCGATGCCTCGGGCTTTGCCGCCGGCTTTCGCCTGCAATTGCCCGGCGTGGCGATGGCCCAGGTGGTGCAGATCGGCGCCGGCGGCGCAGGCGCTGCGGTGGCCCATGCCGTGCTGGCCATGGGCGCCGGGCAACTCGCGATCTTTGACATGGATCCTGCCCGCGCGGCGACGCTGGCCGCCAATCTCAACGCCCATTTCGGCCCCGGCCGGGCGGTGGTAGGCGGCACGCTCAGCCTTGCTTTGGCGGCGGCCGATGGCCTGGTCCATGCCACCCCCATGGGCATGGCCAAGCATCCCGGCCTGCCCTTGCCCGCGGCGCTGCTGCGGGCCGATCTCTGGGTGGCCGAGGTGGTCTATGTGCCCATCAACACCGCACTGCTCCAGGCCGCGCGCGCTCTGGGTGCCAGGGTGGCCGATGGCGGCGGCATGGCGGTCTATCAGGCGGCCGATGCCTTCCGCCATTTCACCGGGCGCGAGCCCGATGCGGCGCGCATGCGCCAGGGTTTTCTCGCCGCCATTAGCCACCCGGGCTGACATAGCGCGCCACCACCTCCACCAGCATGCCGCGCTGCCGCGCCGCCACCGGGGCTTGGGTCAAATCCTCGCCAAACAGCGCCGCCAGGGTGTGCCGGTTGGAAACCCGGTGAAAGCTATGGCCGCTGATCAGCATATGCAGGTCCAGCGCCGCAATCCCCGGCCGAAAAACCCCCTCAGCCACGCCGCGGTCCAGCAGGCTTTGCAGCCCCGCCAGCACTGAGGCATTGCGGGCAATGATGCTCGGCAGCAGGGCCAGATGCCGGGCGGAATGAATATTCTCCACCGCCACCAGCCGAACGAATTCAGGATGCGCGGCATGATAGTCAAAAGTGGTCTCCACCAGCCGCTTCAGCGCCGCCATGGGGGCGAGGCGGTCCAGGTCCAGCGCCCGCTCAGCATCGCGGATGCCGCCATACAGCTCCTCCAGCACCGTGGCGTAGAGTTGCTCCTTGCCGCCAAAATAATAATAGATCATCCGCTTGGTGGTGGCGGTCCGCGCGGCGATCTCATCCACCCGGGCGCCGCTTAGCCCCTTATCGGCGAATTCCGCGATGGCGGCGTCGATGATAGCGCGGCGGGTCTGTTCCGGCGCGCGGCTGCGTTTTTCCATGGCGCAAGTTTGAACGAACCAGTGGGTTCATACCACCCCTGACGTTCAGCCTAGCGGCTGCTCCACCAGCGCCACCGCCTGGCCCAGATCAACACTCAGCAGCCGCGACACCCCGCGCTCCTGCATCGTCACGCCATAAAGCCGATGCATCCGTGCCATGGTCAGCGCATGGTGGGTGATGATCAAAAACCGGGTCGCGCCATCCTGCACCATCGCATCCAGCAGGTCGCAAAGCCGCTCCACATTCGCGTCATCCAGCGGCGCATCCACCTCATCCAGCACGCAAACCGGCGCCGGCTGACAGCGAAACACCGCGAAGATGAGCGAGAGCGCCGTCAGCGCCTGTTCACCACCCGAAAGCAGCGAGAGGGCGGAGAGCTTCTTGCCCGGCGGCTCGGCGAAAATCTCCAGGCCAGCCTCCAGCGGGTCCTCATTGCCGACAAGGGCAATATGCGCCCGCCCGCCGCCAAAAAGTTTCTGGAACAGCGCCTGGAATTCCCGGTCCACCCGGTCGAACACCTCCCGCAGCCGCGCCCGCGCATCGCGGTTCAAATGGCCGATGGTGCCGCGCAGCTTGGCGATGGCAGCGGTGATCTCCTCCCGCTCGCGGGCGATATCGGCCAGCCGCTGCTCCACCTCGGCCAATTCGATCTCGGCACGCAGATTGACCGGCCCCATCTCCTCCCGCTCGCGGGTCAGCCGGTCGAGCTTGCGCCGCGCGCGCTCCTCGGCGGCCTCACCCGGCTCCTCGCCGGTTTCGGGTAGAATGGCATCCTCACCCAGCCGCTCCATCACCCGCGCCGCCAGCGCCTGCCCGGCGGTCTGTGCCGCCTCCAGCGCCGCCTCGGCCCGCAACTGGTTTTCGCGGGCGATGCTAAAGCCGGCATCAGCGTCCCGCCGGCCATCCAGGGCGGCGCGCAGACGGGCCTCGGCCGCGTTCAACGCCGCCTGCGCCGCAGCATGCGCGGCCTCGGCAGCAGCCAGATGGCGGGCGGCGGCATCGCGCTGCGCCGAGGCCTCCGAGGGCAGATCGGCCAGCCGGTTCACCTCGGCCCGTGCGGCCTCGGCCCGCGCCTGCAGCCCCGCCACGCGGCTGGCGGCGTCCTCCCGCCGGGCGGCCCAGCCGGCGCGCTCCTCGGCCAGGCTGGCGCGGCGCTGGCTCAGCCGCTCGCCCTCGGCCAGCAATGTGGCGCGCTCGGCGCGGGCCGTGTTTTCCGCCCCGCGCACCTCGCTCAAGCCCCGCCTCGCCTGCTCCACCGCATTGCGCGCGGTGGCAAGATCCGGCAGCGCAGCGCGGGCGGCTCGCGCCGCGGCCAGCGTGGCCTCCGCCTCGCGCCATTCCGCGCCCAGCCGCTCGCGCTGCGGCGCGAGTGCCGCGATGCGAGCCGCCGCCGAGGCCGCGCGTGCCGCCAGCGCGGAGGCTGCTCCCCGCGCCTGTTCCAGCGCCGTCTCCGCCAGCCGCCGAGCCTCGCGCGCCGCATGTTCCTCAGCCTGAGCGTGGCGGAGGGCGAGGGCCGTGCCAGCCTGCGCCTGAACCAGCGCCGCAATCTCCGGCAGGGCTGCCAGCGCGGCCCGGCCAGCGCGCAGCCCGGCCTCAGCCTCCTCGCTTTCCGCCGCCATGCGGGCGATTTGCGGCGTCAGCGCGGCCAGCCGGCCCTCGGCGGCGGCGTGGCGCGCGGCGATATCGGCAGCCATCCGCCGGGTCTCACGCGCCGTGGTTTCGGCCTGATCGCGCGCGTTTCGGGCGGCCGCTTCGGCTTGGGCGGTCCTGGCTTCCTCGGCCTGGGCGGCGGCCCGGGCCTCCAGCGCCGCAGCCTCCGCCGCGCGCAGGCTGGAAAACTTCGCCTCGGCCTGCCGCAGCCGGGCCAATTGCTGCAGCCGCGCCGCACCCGGATTGGGCCCGCCCGCCGCCACCGTATGGCCATCCCAGCGCCAGAGCTTGCCAGCCCGGTCCACCAGCGATTGCCCCGCGGCCAGCGCCGCCTGCATGGCCGCGCCATCACCCTCGATCAGCCCGATCTGCGACAAGGCCCGCGCCAATTCCGGCGGCGCCTGCACCAGATCCGCCAGCGCCGTGGCGCCGCCCGGCAAAGCAGCCTGCATGGCCAAAGGCGGCAAGGCGCGCCAATGCCGCGCCGCAAGCGGGTCGCGCGCCGAATCCAACGCCTCCCCCAGCGCCGCCCCCAGCGCCGCCTCCAGCCCCTCGGGCACGGTGATGGCATCGATAATCGGCGCCGCATTGGCCGGTCGTGCCCCGGCCAGGGTGGCGCTCAGCCCCTCCACCTCGGCAGCAAGGCGGGTGGCGGCAGCCTCGGCCGCGCTGGCTGCCTGGCGGGCAAGGCTCAGCGCCTCAGCCGCAGCCTGCCGGGTGGTCGCAGCCTCGCTCAACGCCTGGGCGGTGGTGCGGCCGGCAGTCTCGGCGGCCTCCTGCGCCGCCTCGGCCCCCGCCAGAGCCTCCGCCGCCACCCGCTGGGCCAATGCCTGTTCATGCTGGCGGGTGATGGCCTGGGCCTGCTCGGCGGCGCGGCGGGCGCGGGCCTCGGCCGATTCCAACTCGCGCCTGGTGCGGGCGCGATTGGCCTCGGCATCCTGCATGGCGCGTTGGGCCTCGGCGGCCTGGCTCGCCGCCTCGGCCCGTGCGGTCTCTGCCGCCTCCAGCCGGGCGCGGGCTTCGCGTTGCGCCGCCCCTCGCGCTTCGGTCTCGGCCTCCGCCGCCGCCAGCATGTCCGCCGGCACGGCGGTGGCCTCGGCGGCGGTGTGGTCGGCCTCCAGCCGGGCTTGCTGCTCAGCAAGGCGGCGCGCCCGCTGCTCGGCAAAGGCCAGTTCAGCCGCCATTTGATTGGCCTGGGCGGCGGCCTGGGCGGCGGCGTCGGTGGCGATATTGGCCGCCTGTTCAGCCGCGCGCACCCCATCCTCAGCCAAGGTCAGCCGCGCCGAGGCCGCCTCAACCCGGGCGGGCAGGGCGGCCAGGTCCTGGGCCGCGGCGCCATCCTCCCGACCGGCGCGAGCCTCGGCCTGGGCGGCATCGGCGGCCATCGCCTCAGCATGGGCAAGATCGGCCGCGATCTGCCCCGCCAACGCCTGGGCGGCCTCCAGCGCGGCCTGGGCACGGGCCAGGGCGGCCTCCACCCCTTCGGCCTCCAGCCGCCGGCGTTCCAGGGCGGTGCGGGCCTCGGCCTCGGCGGTGCGGGGGGCGGGCAGGGCCTGCTCGGCCTCATGCGCGGCAATGGTGGCGGCCTCGGCCTGGGCCTCCGCCCTTCGGGTCGCGCCCAGGGCCGCGCCGCGGTGTTCCGCCGCCGCCTCCAGCGCCATCCCGGCGCGGGCGACCATCAGCGCAAACATCGCCGCCTCGGCATCGCGCACCAGGCCCGAGAGGTTGCGGTAGCGCGCCGCCTGCTTGGCCTGCCGGCCGAGCGATTCGCGCATCGCCTCCAATTGCCCGGTCAGATCATCCGCGCGCAGCAGATTATTCTCAGCCTGGCGCAGCTTCAGCTCCGCCTCATGCCGCCGGGCGCGCAGGCCGGCAATGCCCGCCGCCTCCTCCAGCACCGCGCGCCGCTCCTCGGGCTTGGCCGCGATCAGCGTCGCCACCCGGCCCTGGCTGACCATGCCCGAAGCGCGTGGCCCGGAGGCGAGATCAGCAAACAGCGTCTGCACATCGCGCTGCCGGCTCTCACGCCCATTGATGCGATAGCCCGAGCCTTCGCCCCGGGTGATCCGCCGGGCGATCTCCAACTCATGCTCGCCATCAAGCGGCGCGGGGGCCACGCCCAGCGCATCCTCCAGGCTCAGCGTCACCTCGGCCAGGTTGCGCGCCGGGCGGGTGGCGGTGCCAGCGAAGATCACGTCATCCATCTCGCCGCCGCGCAGCGAGCGCGCGCTGCTCTCCCCCATCGCCCAGCGCAGCGCCTCCACCACATTGGATTTGCCGCAGCCATTGGGGCCGACAATGCCGGTCAGGCCCGGGCGAATTTCCACCGTGGTCGGCTCGGCAAAGCTCTTGAAGCCGGCAATGCGCAGCCGCGCCAGCGTGGCCGAGACCATTTTTCGCGCAGATTCATCGCCCGGCTCCGGCGGAGGCTCGGGGAAGATATCGCTCGCGTGGTCCATCAGCCGGCGCGGGTCCGGCGCGAATCCTGGGGAAGGGAGAGTTCGGCCATCCCTGTATCTGCCCTGACGCCGCCCCGAATGTCTATCAGAAGTGCCGGCCTCAGCCCTCGATCACCCTGGGCCCGCCGATGCGCCGCGCCATGGCCTCGCGCGCCAGGGCCTGGAATTCATCCACCGGCAGCAGCACAAAGGCATCCCGCCCATGCCGGGTGAGCACCAAAGCGCCGCGCAGCGCGGCGTCGATCAGCCTGGGCTGGGAGGTCTCCAGCACGGCGATATCGGCGCGCGGCAGCGCCTCCAACGCCTCCATCGGGTCAATGTCGCGGGTTGGGCGCACCGCCTCATCGGGGTTGGCCGGGCGTCGGGCCATCAATCGAAAGCGGTGGCCGGGCCGGTGGGGCGGGCGGCTTGGTTCCAGGCCTGGCGGATCGCCTCGCTCACCGCCAGCGGGTCAGGAAGGCCCCGAAGGACATGGACTTCCTCCGCCCGGCCCTCGGTCGACTTCACCACCACATCGCCAATGCCGAACATCCGGTTCCAGATATTCTGCTTCATCACCACATCGCGGATGCGAAAGACTTCGACATCATCCCGCACCTTGTTCCAAAATCCCGATTCAATCACGATCCGCTCATTGGTGATCCTCACCCGCTGGCGCCCCAGGAAGGGAAGGCCCAGACACAGCACGGCCACCAAAATCCCCAACACGCCGAAGGAACGCCTGCTCTCGCGTGTTTCGATAATGACCCGCTCACTCATGCACCAACACTCCAAAAAATGTTCCGCAACTAGCCATGCCTGGGCCTTGCTCGCAACCATGATCATGCTGGCAGGGCCGGCGCTGGCGCAGCGCGCGGCGGCGCCCCGGCCCACATCTGCGGCAATGGAGGCGGCAAGGCGCTACCTCTGCCCGCATGGCGGCACGCCGCAGCGCGCGGTCAATGGCCGGCGCGGCGGGCGTTGCGCGCCAGCCACCGGCGGTTTTGGCGATGACAGTGCGCTGCGCGGCTGGGACACTGGCCTGCCCGCGCCCAATCGCGCGCAAATCCCCTGCCCGGTGGGGACCCAAGCGGCACCCTCCGCCCAGCCGGGGGCGGTGCGCTGCGTACCGGGCTAGGCCCCGCCTGATAGCCCTTCCGCCCAGGCCGTGGTTACATCACCGCTTCGGAGGGACAATACATGAATATCACATTGGACGGCCGCACGGCCATGATCACCGGCGGCTCCAAGGGGCTGGGGCTGGCAATGGCGAAGATGTTCGCCGAAGCGGGCGGCCATGTCGCCCTCGTGGCCCGCGGGGCCGAGGCGCTGGAGGCCGCGGCGGCAGAAATCCGCGCCGCAGCCCCCGGGGCAAAGGTGGTCACGGTGCCCGCCGATATCCGCACCGAGCAAGGCTGCGCCGATGCCGCGGCCGCCGCCATCGCCGGCCTCGGCCAGGTGGATATCCTGGTCAACAATGCCGGCACCTCACAGCGCGGGCCCTTCCTCGAGATTTCCGAGGCGCTGTGGAAGGATGACCTGGACCTGAAACTGATGGCCGCCATCCGGCTCTGCCGCGCCGTGCTGCCCGGCATGGCCGAGCGCAAATGGGGCCGGATCATCAATGTGCTCAATATCGGCGCCAAGGCCCCGGCGGCGACTTCAACCCCCACCTCGGTCAGCCGTGCGGCGGGCATGGCGCTGACCAAGGCGCTGGCCAATGAATACGCCCCGCATAATGTGCTGGTGAACGCCATGCTGGTCGGCATTATCGAGAGCGACCAATGGGTCCGCCGCCATGCCAGCGAGCAGCGCAACATCACCTGGGAGGAATGGAAGGCCGAGCAGGGCAAATCCGTGCCGCTGGGCCGCATGGGCTATGCGCATGAATTCGCAGCCCAAGCGCTGCTGTTGGCCAGCGAGATGGGCGGCTACATCACCGGCACCGCCATCAATGTCGATGGCGGGCGCAGCCCGGTGGTGTGAGGCGGCGGGTATGCCGCCCAGGCCAGACCGGCTTGGGCGGCATCCGGCCCGTTCTCAGGCCAGCCGGGGCGGCTTCACCCCGGCCAACCGGCATTGCACATCCAGCATCGCGGAAAAATCCAAGGCCCCATTGCCCTGCGCCCGCGCCGCGGAAAACGCCTCGCGCGCCGCCGCTGCCACCGGCAGCGGCACCCGGGCGGCATTGGCCGCCTGCAGGATCAGCGACAAATCCTTATGCGCCAGATCAATGGCGAAGCCGGGTGCTATGTCGCCCTTCAGCACCTTATTCGGCCAATTCACCTTCAACTGGCCATTGGTGGCGGTGGTGCCATGCAGCACCTCCAGCGTGGTTTCCAGCGTCAGGCCAAAGCCCTGTGACAGCGACAGCGCCTCGGCATTCAATTGGCACAGGATGATGGCGAGGTAATTGTTCACCAGCTTGGTGCGGGTGCCGCTGCCGGGGGGGCCGCAATGATGAATGGTGGTGCCCATCGCCTCCAGCAGCGGCTTGGCCCGGGCGAAATCAGCATCCGAGGCGCCGACCATGAACAGGCTCTCGCCCCGCTCCGCATGCGCGGCCAGGCGCCCCACCGGGGCATCGACAAAGCCCACCCCCTTCGCCGCCGCCGCCGCCGCCAGGGCATCCGTCGTCTCGGGGTCAACTGTGGACATATCAATCAGCAAGCTGCCCGGCGCCATATGCTCCAGCAGCGTGGCGGCGGTGGCCGAAACCTCCTTCGGCCCCGGCAGCATGGTGATGGCAATGCTGCTCGCCCGGCCCAGCGCCGCCACATCGCAGGCCGCCTCGGCGCCCAATTCCACCAGCGCCGCCACCGGTTTGGGGTTCAGGTCATAGACCATCATGGCGAATTGCTTGCGGCGAATATTGCTCGCCATGCCGCGGCCCATATTGCCCAGGCCGATAAAGCCAATCTTTTCCATGCCACTCCCCGCGTTTTCTGAGCCGCATCAGTTGCACGGGGCAAAGGGGCATGCAACGTCGCCCCCTAAGCCTTCTGATAAGGAATTAACCCTTGATCCGTCGTCATATTCTCGCAGCCACTGCGGTGGCGCCGATGCTGGCCATGCCGGCCATCACCCATGCCCAGACGCGCATCCGCTGGCGCATGCCGGGCAGCTATCCCAAAAACCTCGACACGATCTATGGCGGGATGGAGCGCATCGCCCGCCGCGTGCGCGAGATGACCGATGGCGCCTTCGAGATCACCCCCTTCAGCGCGGGTGAATTGGTGCCGGCCCTGCAGGTGATGGATGCGGTGTCCAGCGGCAGTGTGGAATGCGGCTATACCCCGGCCAGCTATTATCTCGGCAAGGACCCGGCGCTGTGCATCGGCACCTGCCTGCCCTTCGGCATGAACTCGCGGCAAACCTGGTCCTGGCTGCAGGATGGCGGCGGGCGCGAGGCGCTGCGCGAGGTCTATCGTGACCAGGGGGTGATCGCCATTCCCGCCGGCAATACCGGCGCGCAGATGGGCGGCTGGTTCCGCGAGGAGATTAAAACCGTCGCCGACCTCGATGGCCTGAAATTCCGCGTGGCTGGCTTCGGCGGCGAAATTCTCGCCCGGCTGGGCGTGGTGCCGCAATTGATCAGCGGCGGCGATGTCTACCCCGCCCTGGAGCGCGGCGTGATCGACGCCGCAGAATGGTCCGGCCCCTATGATGACGAAAAACTGGGCTTTCACCGCGTGGCGCCATTCTATTATGCGCCGGGCTGGTGGGAATACGCGCCCTCGCTCGACCTCATGGTCAACCCCGCCGCCTATGAGGCCCTGCCCAGCCATTATCAGGCGATCCTGGAGGAGGCCTGCGCCGGAACCTGGCATGCGATGATGGCGCGCTATGACAGCCAGAACCCCGCAGCCCTGCGCCGCCTGATCGCCGCCGGCACGCAATTGCGCTTCTTCCCGCGTGAGGTGCTGCTGGCCTGCCACCGCGCCGCCCAGGAATTCTACGCCGAGATGGGGGCCTCCAACCCGCGCTTCGGGCGCATCCACCAGGGCTGGGAGGCCTTCCGCCGCGACCAGACGCAATGGTTCCGCCTGGCCGAGGACAGCATGGCGAATTTTCTGGCCTTCGCCAGCCAGCAGCGCTGAGCCAGACGCGCCTGTTATGCGCGGCTTCCCTTAATATGCCAGCGGCACGCCAATGCCCCCGGTTGCGCAAGCATGCGCGCCCGCGCAATCTGGCCCCACAAGAAACCAACGAGGAGCTGTCCCATGGATCGTCGCAATATTCTCGCCGCCGGCGCGGTGGCCCCCATCCTGGCCATGCCGGCCATCACCCAGGCCCAGACGCGCATCCGCTGGCGCATGCCCGGCAGCTTCCCCAAAAGCCTGGACACGCTCTACGGCGCGCATGAGCGGATCTGCCGCCGCGTCCGCGAAATGACCGATGGCGCCTTCGAGATCACCCCCTTCGGCCCGGGCGAAGTGGTGCCCGCGCTGCAGGTGATGGATGCAGTGGGCAATGGCAGCGTCGAATGCGGCTACACCTCGGCCTATTACTATCTCGGCAAGGACCCCTCGCTCTGCATCGCCACCTGCCTGCCCTTCGGCATGTCGTCGCGCCAGCTCTGGTCCTGGCTGCAGGAAGGCGGCGGCAAACAGGCCCTGGCCGAGGTCTATCGTGACCAGGGCGTGATCGGCATCCCTGCCGGCAATACCGGCGCCCAGATGGGCGGCTGGTACCGGCGCGAGATCAACACGGTGGCCGATTTGCAGGGGCTGAAATTCCGCATCGCCGGCTTTGGCGGCAATATCCTGCAAAAGCTGGGTGTGGTGCCGCAGCTCATCGGCGGCGGCGACATCTACCCCGCCCTGGAGCGCGGCGTGATCGACGGCGCCGAATGGGTCGGCCCCTATGATGACGAAAAGCTGGGCTTCCAGCGCGTGGCGCGCTTCTACTACGCACCGGGCTGGTGGGAATACGCCCCCTCGATCGACATGATGGTGAACCCGGCGGCCTATGAGGCGCTGCCGAGCCACTACAAGGCGATCCTGGAGGCCGCCTGCTCCGAGACCTGGCACTGGATGATGGCGCGCTATGACAGCCTGAACCCCACCGCGCTGCGCCGGTTGATTGCCGCTGGCACCCAGCTGCGCATCTTCCCGCGCGAGGTGCTCAATGCCAGCTACCGCGCCACCCAGGAATTCTACGCCGAGGTGGGCGCCGCCAACCCGCGCTTCCGCCGCATTCATCAAACCTGGGATGCCTACCGCCTCGATCAGACGCAATGGTTCCGCATTGCCGAGGATACCCAGGCGAACTTCCTGGCCGCGGCAAGCGCCGCGGCCCGCTAACACCCCCCCCCCCCCCCCCCCCCCCCGCCAGGGCCACCCAGGCCCTGGCGGGAAAGACCGTGCCTCAGTTGCCCACCCGCACCAGCCGCAGCGGGAAGCCGTTATCGGCCTGCTGCTGCAGCGTGATATTGCTGCGCGAGGCCCAGACCACCTGCTGCTGATGCAGCGGGATATAGGCCACATCCTCCTGCAACAGCCGGCTCGCCTCGGTGATCAAGGCCTGCCGCCGCGCCGGGGTGGTTTCCACCTCGATCTGGCTCACCAGCGTGTCAAAACGCGGGTTGGAATAGCCGCCATTGTTGAACATGCCGCGCGTGCCATCCCGCGTGCCGGCCAGGTTGAACAGCGCGTTCTGCGCGTCATAGGTGTTGGGGGTCCAGCCCAGCAGGTAGAAGCTGGTGGCGTAGCGCGGGGCATTCACCTCGGCGAAGAAGCGCACCCGGGTCTGCGCATTCAGCGTCACCCGCACGCCAATCCGGGCCAGCATGGGCACGATGGCCGAGCAGATCGCCTCGTCATTGACGTAGCGGTCATTCGGGCAATCGAGCGTGACGCCAAAGCCATTGGGATAACCCGCCTCGGTCAGCAGGCGGCGGGCACCTTCGAGATCCACCGCCGGGCGGGTGTCATTGGCCTCGATGAAGCCATTCACCCCGGGGCCAAAAATCTGGCCCGTGGGCCGCGCCTGGCCGCGCATCACCCGGCTGCGGATCGCCTCGATATCGATCGCCTGATACATCGCCCGGCGCACCCGCACATCCTGGAACGGGTTGCGGCCGCGCACATCGCTTTTCAGCAATTCGGGGCGCATCTGGTCCATGCCCAGATAGATGGTGCGCAGTTCCGGCCCCTGGATGATGCGCAGATTCGGCGTGCGGCCAATGCGCTCCATATCCTGCGGCGGCACGGTGTAGATCATGTCCACCTCGCCGCTCAGCAGCGCCGCCACACGGGTCGCGTCATTGGCGATGACGTTGAATTCCACCCGCGTCAGATTGTGCTCGGCCCGGTCCCACCACAGCGGGTTCGGCGCGAGAACGGTGCGCCGATCCGGCTCACGGCTCACCAGCACGAAGGGCCCGGTGCCCATGGCGTTGCGCGTCGCGAAATTTTCCTCGCGCGAGGTGAGGTCTGCCACCCGGGCGGCATTGTTCCGCTCCAGCCAGGCCTTGGACATGATGCCGAAGCTGGTCAGTTCCTCGGGAAGAATCGGGCTGGGGTTGCGGGTGACGAGATCGACGGTGAAGTCATCCACCTTGCGCACCTCCGCCACGGCGGCGAAATAGGCGGCGATGTTCGAGCCCGGGCCACGCGCGCGGGCGATGGAGAAGACCACATCCTCAGCCATCAGCGGCGAGCCATCCGAGAAGCGGACATTGCGGCGGATATGGAAGCGCCAGGTCAGCGGGTCCACCTGCTCCCAACGCTCGGCCAGCGCGGCTTCAAGGCGCAGCTGCCGGTCGCGCCGCAGCAGCGGCTCATAGATATTGGCGTTGAAGGTGAGCAGGAAGGTCTCGGACCGGGTATAGGGGTCCATCGAATTGACGTCGCCGTCATTGGCCCAACGGAAGACATTGGCCTGGGCGATGCCAGCCAGCATCGTGCCGGCCAGGAGTGCGGCGGCAAAAATTTTACGCATGGTTGTTTGACCTGTCCCTGTTTTGGTGGGACCCAGGCTAGAGCAACTTGCCCAAGGCTGGAAATACCGAGGGCTGGAAATACCGCCGCCGCGAATCAGTCTCTGCCAAATGCCCGCCCCAGCCTTGGCCGGGGCGGGTCTTCTACTTTCAGGCCGCGCGCAGCGCCTTGGGCAGTTCGGTCACCGCCTGATCGATCATCGCCGCATCATCCTCGGCCGAAAATGTCTCGGCGATGAGGCTGCGGGCGGCCATCGTCGCCACTTCGGCTGCAGCATTGCGCACCTCAGACACGGCCGAGGCTTCGGCCGCCGCGATACGATCCATGGCCATTTTTTCGCGCCGGGCGGCCTGCGCCTGGGCATCGGCGGCCGCAGTGGCGGCTACACGCTCGGCCTCCGCCTTGGCACGTTCGATCAGGGCCGCGGCTTCCGCCATGGCCGCCTGACGTTCGGCTTCCGCCTGGCGAAGCATATCCTCGGCCTCTTGGCGGAGGCGGGCAGCCTCAGCCAATTCGGCCGAGATGCGCTGGCCGCGGCCATCGAGCATCGCGGTCACCTTACCCCAGGCCAGCTTGATGGCCAGCGCGGCGAAGACCGTGAAGCTGACCGCGACCCAGAATTTCGGGTCAAGCCAGAAATGTTCGTAATGATGATGCATCAGAGGCTCCCACGCGCGCTGAGCGCACGGCCCACGGCGCCATCAACCGCCGCCGCATCGGCCCGGCCGATAAGACGGGTGACCAGGGCCGTGGCTGTATCGGTGGCGACGCTGCGCAGCGAGGCCATGGCGGCATCGCGCGAGGCGGTGATCCGGGCTTCGGCGGCAGTGATCTGCTCCGCCAGACGGGCATTCAGCACCTCAGCCTGGGCCTGAGCCTTGGCATTGGCATGCTGCACGGCAGCGGCAATGGCGGATTGCGCCTCAGCCCGAGCCTTGGCCGTGGCGGCCTGCAACTCGGCCAAGGCGGCATCGGCGGCGAGCTTGGACGCGCGCGCGGCGTCAAGGTCGGCGGCGATCCGCTGGGCGCGGTCTTCCAGCACCGAGGCCACCTGCGGCAGCACATAGCTGCTCAGAATAAAGTAAAGAGCGCCGAAGATGACCAGCAGCCATACGGCCTGCGCCAGCACCATCGGGTTGGCGAAATCGAGCTGCGGCATCGCGCCCTCCCTGTTCGAATGATGGGGCGGGGGCCCGCCGGCGGCGGACCCCCAAGCCGTATCAGGCGAAGAGGATGAGGAAGGCGATCAGCAGAGCGAAGAGCGCCACCGCTTCCGTCAGCGCGAAGCCCAGAATGCCGATCGGGAAGACGGCGTCACGGGCGGCCGGGTTGCGGGCCACGCTGGTGATCAGCGAGGAGAAGATGTTGCCGATGCCCAGGCCAACACCGAACAGAGCGATCACGGCGATACCGGCGCCAAGCGCCTTCGCGGCTGCAACTTCCATGGTCTCAATCCTTCTTGTCAGAATATCTGTGGTTAAAATGGCTGCCCGACTTGATGCCCTGGCTTAGTGCAGGTGCACCGCGTCATGCAGGTAGATGCAGGTGAGGATGGCGAAAACATAAGCTTGCAGGAACGCCACCAGCACTTCGAAGCCCACCAGCGCGACGTTGATCGTCAACGGCAGCAGGGAGAGGAAAGGTCCAACCGCGCCAAGCCCGGCCAGCATCACGATGAAGGTCGCAAAGACTTTCAGCATCACGTGCCCCGCCACCATGTTGGCGAAGAGACGGATGGAAAGGCTAATCGGACGCGACAAATAGGAGACAATCTCAACCGGAATAATGATTGGTGCCAGCCAGATCGGCGCACCCTCCGGAAAGAAATAGCCAAAGAATTTCTTGCCATGCAGCATCAGCGCCACGACCGTAATCAGCACGAATACCATGGCCGCAAGGGCAAAGGTGGCAGCGATATGGCTGGTGAAGGTGAAGGCATAGGGGAAAAGGCCAAGCATATTGCCGAAGAGCACAAACATGAACAGCGTGAAGACGAAGGGGAAGAAGCGCCTTCCCTCATGGCCGATCTGCTCCGTCACCATGCCCATAATGAATTCGTATGACGCCTCGGCCAGTGACTGCAGCCGGCCCGGCACCAAGGCGCGGGCGCGCATGCCATAGGACATCAAAGCAAACACCAGCACCGCCACAATCACCATGTGCAGGTTGGACTGAGTGAAGTTCACCGAGGCACCGAGTGGCCCAAGTGCAATACCCAGTTCGAACTGGCTCAGCGCGTCAATCGATTTGCCTTCGGCCGCCACGGGTATGCCCCCAAAAAATCAATCTCGTTTCAACCCGCGCGGTTTGAACAGCCGAAACACGTTCAGCAGGCCCGCAGCGCTGCCCATCACGAACATCAGCAGGAAGAGCCAAGGCCAGGTTCCCAACCAACGATCGAGCAGCAGCCCTGCGACCACGCCGACCAGAAGGGCCGAGAAAACCTCAACCCCGGCCCGAAAACCGACCCCGTATGAGCCCCCAGGAAGGCCAGCCTTGCCCCCCTCGGCACGATCCAGCCCTTGTCGGGCTCGTGCCTCGTTCAGCCGCTTTTCAAAGCCGTCCTGCTCGCTCATTCGTGCCCCTCCTGCGGCTACCCGCTGAAGGCAGGGGGCGGATACGGGTTGACCCATTGGGTGTCAACCCGTTCATGCCGGAATAGCCAGGGTTTCGGTTGCCCTTTTGGCCTGGAGCAGGCTTGTAATGCCCTCCGCCGGCTGCGGCCGGCCCAGCAGATAGCCCTGGGCCGTGTCGCAGCCCAGTTTGCGCAGGGCTTCGAGCTGGGCGTGGCTTTCCACCCCCTCGGCCACCACCCGGGCGCCAAGCCCATGTGCGAGGCGCACCACTGTATCGACGATTCGCGCACTCGCGCCGCCGCCCGCCAGCCCCTGGACGAAACAGCGGTCCACCTTCAGCACATCGAATGGCAGGGCCTGCAGATAGGCCAGTGAGGAAAAGCCGGTGCCAAAATCATCCAAGGCCACGGTAATCCCAAGTTGGCGCAGGCCCAGCAGCATGCTCCGCGCCGCATCGCCATCGCCGATAAAGGTGCTTTCGGTCACTTCGATCTCGAGCAGGCGGGCGGGTATCGCCGTGCTGGCCAGCACCTGCTCGATCATCAGCAGTGCCTCGTTCATGCCAATCAACTCGCCAGAGAGGTTCACGGCCACGGGCAGTTCCAGCCCCATGCTGCGCCATCGCATGGCTTGGGTCGCGGCCTGCTCCAGCACATAGCGGGCCAGTGGCAGGGCGAGGCCGGCCTCCTCTGCCAGGGGGACGAATTCGCCGGGCCTGATGGTGCCGCGCTGCGGGTGGTTCCAACGCAGCAGCGCCTCCACCCCCTCCATCCTGCCGTCGCGCAGCGAGAATTTGGGCTGGTAGTTGAGATGCAGCGCGCCAGAGGACAGCGCCCGGATCAATTCCGCCTGCAATTGCCGGCGGACCAGCGCCTCGCCCTCCATCTCGTCGCGATAGGCCTTGAAATGGCCGATCCCCATTCGCCGGGCACTCGCCAGGGCCAGATCGGAGCGGGCGAGCATGGCCTCGGCACTGGCCTGGCCCTGGAGCAGGGCAGAAAAGCCCAGGCTGGCGGTGCAGCGTATCAGGGTGGTGCCCAGTTGATAGGGCTGGGCCAGCGCCTGGGTGATGCGCGCGGCCAAGCCCAGGGCCTCGCCCTCACGGCGGATGCGTTGCAGCAGCGCGAATTCATCGCCACCCATGCGCGCCAACATGTCACCCGGCCGGACCAGCCCAGCGAGCCGGCGCACCACTGCCTGCAACAGCATATCGCCCACCGCCTGGCCATGGGAGTCGTTGACCGAGCGGAAACCATCCAGATCGATCACATGCAGGGCGAGGCCGGGGACCGGCCCAGTGGCCAGCCGGGTGATCAGTTCGGCCTTGAAGCGCAGGCGATTGGGCAATTCGGTCAGCGGGTCATGCTCGATGAGGTGGCGGATCCGCTCCTCCGCCTGGCGGGACTGGGTGACGTCGACGCCGGTGCGCAGGATTTGGTGGAACTCCCCCGCCGGATTGAACAGGGGGATGGTGCTGACCAGCAGCTGACGAGCCTGACCGGCGCTGTTGATGCGCTGACGCTCGATGGTCTGCGAGGGCGCATGGCTGTCGCGCACGGCGCGCAATTCGGCCTCCAGCTCCGGCGGCAGGCCGGCGCTGCGGGCATGCAGGCCGATCAGCGCCTGTTCATCGAGGCCGAAGAAATTTTGCGCGGCACGATTGGCATAGATGAGACGCAGATCGGTGTCGAAGGTCGCGATCAGCGTTGGCAGATTATCCACCAGCGCGCGCAGGGTGCCATGTGCGGTGCGGGCCTCTGCCTCGGCCAGGCGCGCCTGGCTGAGTGCGCGACGCGCCTGCCGACCGGCGAGGATGAGGCGTGCCATCAGCGCGGCATTGCCGGCCAGCAGCAGCATGAAGCCGAGCGCGAAGAGCAATAGCCTTTCGGCCAGGGCTATCATGGCGCCCCGGGAATGGGCGTGCTCCTGGCCCTGCAGGCGCAGCATGGTGGCGCGTACCGGCTGCTCCAGCGCTGCGACCAGCGGCAGCAGCGGCGGCAGGGCCAGAGGGTGGACCTGCAAGGCGGCCTCAACATCGGCAAAGGCGGCGAGAAGATTGGGCAGGGTGGCGTTCAGGCCTGCGAGGGCCGGGTTGTCGAAGCCGGTATCGACGGCGGCAAGCTCGGTCAGGCGGTCCCGCAAGCCGTGCAGTTGGGCGGACAGGCTGGCCCATTGCCGGGCATCATCGGCGAAGGCGGCGCGGCTGAGGCTATCGGCGAAATGGCGCAGTTCCATCTCGGTTTGCATCAATAGCCAGGTGGCGGCGTGGTGCCGCTCACCCTCAAGCTGGAAACGCGCCGTGGTCTGCCGCAGGCCATAGCCGAGGGCGCCGATGAGCAGGCCGGCGATGATGGCGAGGACCAGGAAGCGGCGCCGATAGGCCGAGGCGCCGGGCCCGGTGAGGGAACCGGTCGCCATTGTCATGCGGACCCTTCAGGGGCTGGGAGAGCTCCCGGCTCCAGGCCCGGCGAAGGGCTTGTCCAAGTCATCAGCCATTCTCCTGCGCCGGGCCTGCCTGCCCGGGCTTTGGAGTATGGCCGCTGATGCCGAAGAAAAGGTTAGCGGCCGGGCTGGCCTAGGACTTATTGCAGGCGGATCGGATTGAGGTCCTGAAACCAGCTTTGCGCCTGGACGAAGCCCTGCACGCGGCGGCTCATCGCGCGGGGGTTCAGGTCATGCGCCACGAAGAGGAAGAGCGCGTCATCGACCACCTTGCTGTGCAATTGGCCCAGCAGCCTGGTTTGCGCCGTGGGGTCGAAGGTGGCGTAGATTCGCGTGATGATCTCGTCATACCAAGGGTCACTGAAATAGCCCCAATTGTTGGCCACGGGCGGCGCCAGATCGGTCTTGAGGAAGCGCAGCAGGCCGGTGAAGGGCTCGACCGCGGCGTAGCTGATATTGATGGCGGTGATGCCGCGGTTGGAGGGGGCGCGGGCGCCTTCGCGCCAGAGGCCGAGCAGGGCGTTCCATTCCACCACCTCGAAGGTGATTTCGATGCCGATATCCTTGAGGTTTTGTTGCACGGCCTCGTTCATCGGCAGGGGCTGCATCTGGCCCGAGCCTGAGGGCGAGATGCCGACCTTGGTGCGGATGGGGTTGCGCGGGCCGAAGCCGGCTTCGGTCATCAGGCGGCGGGCGGCGGCGATGTCGGTGCGGATGGGGTCGGCGGGCGCGCCGTACCAGGGGTGGCCGGGGGGGAGGAGGCCGGCGCCGGGGACCATCATGTCGCCCAGCATGGTTTTCATGCCGGCGCGGTCAATGGCGAGGTTGGCGGCTTTGCGGACCCGGATATCGCGCCAGGGGCTGCCTTCGACCATGGAGAAATGCCAGGTCCAATTGTGGGGATATTGGTTGGAGACGATTTGCATGCCGGCGGCGCGCAGGGCGGGGATGGCGTCGGGCGGTGGGGCCTCGATGAAGTCCACTTGGTTGGCGCGGAGGGCGGCGACGCGGGTATTGGCCTCGGGCAGGGGCAGTAGGATCAGGCGTTCGTGGCGGGGGATGCGGGTTTGGTCCCAATATTCGGCGTGGCGGGTGAGGACGGCGCGCTCACGCACTGAGAATACTTCGCATTTATAGGCGCCGGTGCCGATGGGGCGGAGCATGTAATTGTCCCAGTTCTGGCCTGCGGCCTCCCAGGCGCCTTTATGGGTGATGCCGATCCAGGTCATGCCGAAGGGGACCAAGCTGTCGGGGATGCGGGTTTCGATGATGAAGGTGTTGGGGCCCTCGGCGCTCCAGGCGGTGATGGTGGGCATGCGGATGCGGGCCTGGGCGGCGGCGCGGGGGTCGTAATGGGGCGCGTCGTTTTTTAGGGCGCGGTCATAGGAGAAGACGACATCCTCGGCGGTGAGGGTCTTGCCGTCATGGAATTGCACACCCTGGCGGATGGTGATGATCCAGCGCTTGTCATTGTTGGGGTCCACCCGCCAGGCGGTGGCGAGGCCGGGGCGGATATCCACTGGGGTGTCGAATTTGGTGAGGTCCCACATGGCCAATTGGTCATAGAGGGTGATGCCCATGAAGCGGTGGCCCTCGGCGCCCTGGTCGGGCACGCCATTGGAGAGTGGCACGGCGGCGGCTGTCATGCCGACGCGCAGTGTGGTGGCGGGGGATTGGGCCTGGGTGATGTCCCAGGGCAGGGCGGCGGCGGCGAGGGGGGCGGTGAGCAGGGCGCGGCGGGTTGGGGTCATGGCGGGGCTCCTTTTGCTATGGGGAGCGTGCTGGATGGGGATGGGCGGCGAGAAGACTCAATTTTGTGCAAATCGAGGGTGAAGAAATGGAATTGCCCTTTATTTGAGCGGTTGTGCTGGATTTAGCGGCAGGGGGGATGGGCGCGGTTTGGGTGGTTTGCGGACAAATACCAGGGGTGGTGGTTTGGTGGGCGGGAGGCCCCAGGGCTGGGGGTGCGGGGTTTGGGGCGCGAAACATGTTCTATTCGGACAAATACCAGATTTGGGGTGTGGCGCGGGGCTGCGCACAAGGGGTTGTGCGGGGCGGGGCTGATGCGGGTTTCAAACAGCGAGGGTTGAAATTAGGATTTATTTCCGGTTTTGTCAAGGGAGGTGTGGGGGGGGGATGGCCTCCAGCCCCTGCCGCAGCGCGCCGCCTCTATCCTCGGCCGGCAATTGCGGGTGGAATTGGTGTCAGCAACCCAAGGCATTCTCCCATGTGGACCGTCAAAACCCTCCAACTCGGCTATCCCGGCAAAACCACCCATCATGGCGGGCTGGGCTGGTCCACCATTGGCCTGGCCCGGGATGGGCAGCGGGTGGTGATTCTGGATACTGGCGGCTTTCCCGCCCGGCGGAATATTGTGGCGGGGCTCGCCGCTGAGGGGCTGGGGGTGGAGGATGTGACGGATCTTCTTCTCACCCATCTGCACCATGATCATTGTATCAATTGGACGCTGTTTTCTCGGGCGACGATTTATGCCGAGACGCAGGAGCTGGATTGGGCGCTGTCGCTGCCGCCGGGGCATTTATCGGTGCCTGAGGCGGTGCACCCCATGGCGGCCTGCCCGCGGCTGCGGCGCTTTGCCGCGGGGGAGAGCGTGTTGCCGGGTATTCATTCCTTTCCCACGCCTGGGCATACGCCGCATCATGTCGCCTTTGCGCTGGATGGCGCGCCATCGACCATCTTCGCTTCGGATTGCACGAAAAACCGGGTGGAGCTGACCACGGGCGAGACGGATATGACGCTCGACGCCGCGCAATCGACGGCCTCCATCGCCCGGCTCAAGGCGGAATGGGCGGCGCGGCCGGGTTGTGTGCTGATGCCGGGCCATGATGTGCCGATGGTGTTGGGCGCGGATGGCGTGGCCCGGCCCATGGGGCATCTGGCTGCCGGGATTGATGCCTGGTTTGGCGCGACTTTGGCGGAGAAAACCCGGTTTGATCTGGGGCGCTGAGTGGACAGGCGCGGCGAAGCTGCCAATTAGGGCCTTATGCGCATCGTCTGGTTGATCCTATTTTTCCTGCTGCTTGTCGTGTTGGCTGCCGGCTGGTGGCTTTATGTGCCCGATGAGGACCGGGCGGCGCTGGAGCGGCGCTGGGCGCCGGCACCCTCGCAATTTGTTGAGGTGGCGGGCATTCGCTTGCACCTGCGCGACACCGGGCCGCGCGATGCGCCGGCCATTATCCTGCTGCATGGCTTTGGCAGTTCGCTGCACAGTTGGGAGGGTTGGGCGCCGGCGCTGGAGGCGCGCTATCGGATGATCCGCTTCGATCTGCCGGGTTTTGGGCTGACCGGGGCGGACCCCGGGGCGGATTATTCTGATGAGCGGGCGCATGCCATTCTGATGGCGCTGATGGAGCGGCTGGGGGTGCGTCGGGCGACGCTGCTGGGCAGTTCCATGGGCGGGCGGATTGCCTGGAGCTTTGCCAGCGCCCATCCGGAGCGGACGGAAAGGCTGGTGCTCTTGGCGCCGGATGGGTTTGCCAGCGCTGGGATTGATTATGGCCGGGCGGGGAGGGTGCCGCTGATGCTGCGCGCTTTGCCCTATGTGCTGCCGGATGTGATGCTGCGGGCTTCGATTGCGCCGGCCTATGCCCAGGCTGAGCAGATTCCGGAGGCGGTTTTTCAGCGCTATCGGGCGATGATGTTGGCGCCGGGGGTGCGGCAGGCGATTGTGGACCGCACGGGCGGGCATATTCTGAACCCGCCCGAGCCGCTGCTGGCCCGGATTCAGGCGCCGACGCTGCTGCTTTGGGGGGATCAGGACAGGATGATTCCGCCGAGCAATGCGCGGGATTATCTGCGCGAAATTCCCGATGCGCGGCTGGTGCTGCTGCCGAGCATCGCGCATGTGCCGATGGAGGAGGCGCCGGATGAATCGGTGGCGGTGGTGATGGAGTTTTTGGGCGGTTAGAGCATTTTCAAGCCTTGCGGCTTCGCAAGGCGACTCGGAAAATGCGGTAAAACAAGATCTAAAGCCGTTTCACCGCCTTCGCCTTCGGTGAAACGGCTTTAGACGCCGTCTGCCACCAGGGCCAGGGCTTCCAGGTCCGGCAATTCCACGCGGTGGCCGGGGTGCTCGATCACCAGGCCGCGCTTGCGCAGGGCGGTGAAGGCGCGGCTAACCGTTTCGAGGGCCAGGCCCAGCAGGTCGCCGATTTCGGCGCGGGTCATGGGCATGTCCAGAAGCGGGGTGAATTCGGCGCGGCGGCGGGCGGCGACGGAGAGGGAGATCAGGAAGGCGGCGACGCGTTGTTCGGCGTGGCGGCGGCCGACTGTCACCAATTGGTCCTGGGTGAGGGCCAATTCCTGCACGCAGAGTTCCATGAGGCGGCGCTGGGCGCTGGGGAAGCGGACCAGCATGGCGTCGAGTTGGCTGCGGGTCATGCGGCAGATGAGGCCATCGGTCAGCATCTCGGCATCGGCGGAATGGGAATGGCCATTGGTGAAGCCCATGATATCGCCGGCGAAGCGAAAGCCCAGCACCTGCTGCCGGCCATCGGCCATGAGGCGGGACAGCTTGGCCATGCCGCTGACCAGCATGATGACGGCGCTGGTCGGGTCGCCCTCGCGGAACAGGGTTTCGCGCGCCTGCACCGCGGTGCGGCGGGCTTCGTGGGCGATTTCATCGAGGCCGGCAATGTCCAGCGCGGCGCAGATGCCGGCTATGCGGCTGCCGCAGCGCGCGCAGGGGGCGGCGGCGTTTTGGGCGGTTTTTTGGCCTGACAGGCTGTCGAGTGGATTCACCGGCACCCCTCCTCACATATATGCGCAGGGTAGCGAACGCTGGGGGTCTGACTCAAGTTGCATGGCGTGAATGTGAAGGTGGGGCGGGGTTCAGTGGCCCTCCTCTTCGTCGAAGTGGCGTTTGACGGTGTGGGCGGCGAAGACGAGGGCGAAGGCCAGCAATGCGAGGCCGAAGCCATGCAGGTAATCCTGCGCCCAGGCGGCAGCGAGCAGGCCGACCACGCCGATCAACAGGCTGAGGGTGAGAAAGAACACGCGGGAGGCGGGCATGGGTCAGGGGTCCTTTCGGGGTGGGGTGTCGTCGAAGAGAATGCGTGCCGCCGCGCCGTCCAGATCCTCATATTGGCCGGCGCGCAGGGCCCAGAGAAAGCCGCCCAGGCCCAGCAAGCCCAGGAAGAGGGCGATGGGGATGAGCGAGGAGGAGGCCATGACGGCGGCTGCCAGCAGCGGCGTGACCAGGCCGGCCACGGCGAGGGGCACGGCCAGGGCGTTATAGGCGAGCGAGAGGCCGATATTTTGCCGGGCGATGCGCTGGGCTTGGCGCGCGGTGGCGATGGCGGCGGGGATGGGGGCGAGGCCCTCGGCGGTGAGCAGGATATCGGCGGCGGATTGCGCGAGTTGGGTGCTGCCGGCGGGGCAGGCTCAGATATGCGCCAGGGCGAAGCCGCCGCCGCCGTATTTTTTGAGCAAGCGCTGCAGCGGGGCTTTGAGTGCCGCCGGCAATGGGGGGGCGGGCAGGTGCAGCCGGGGGGCAAGGCCCAGCCTTTCTGCCGCCTGTGCTGCCATCA
>Ga0214921_10000485_pt1 | contig 73761 bp, 59 predicted proteins | sample LL1505_MetaG_FD_177992 | JGI IMG/M metagenome (GOLD analysis project Ga0214921, IMG submission 177992) | Freshwater microbial communities from Lake Lanier, Atlanta, Georgia, United States - LL-1505 | ecosystem: Environmental > Aquatic > Freshwater > Lake | place: USA: Georgia | collected... | reverse complement strand
CACCCGCCAGGCCGAGGGCTTCCTCGACGCCAGAGACCACCTGCCTGAGCTGGCCACCCTGGTGAATGAAAAGAACTGGGTATTCACCCGCAACCTGATCCACGGACCCATGCAGGAGGTGGGCCGCGAGATGAGCTACATCAACCAACGGCTGCTGCCCGCTGACCGTCCCGAGGCCAACAAACGGGCCGAAGAACTGAAAACTGCCCTGGCAGAACTCGATGAAGCCGCCCGCCTCCAGGAAGGCGAACGGCTCACCCGGGATTACATCCGCGTGGCCAGTGACTTCGGCCTCTATGCCCAGGTGCTCCCTGAACAAGTGAAGACCGCCTTGAACCAGGTCTGAGCAGGTCAGTCCTGATAATTGGCGGCGGCTTTGTGGGCCGCTGCTGCGCCTGGTTACTAACTAGTGGCGGCCATCGGGTCACCCTGGTGGACCAGGCCCCAGATCCCTCCAGCCGCAGCGGCAGCGCCGCCGCCCTGGGCCTGTTGATGGCCCAGGTTTACCAGCGCAGCAGTGGCCGCGGTTGGCGCCTGCGCCAGCGATCCCTCGCCCTGCTGCAGGAATGGCAGGGGGCCCTGGCCGAGGCCGGCCAGCCGGTGGAGCTGCGCCGGGGCCTGTTGCTGCTTGCCAGCAGCACCGATGAATGGCTAAGGCAGCAACAGCTGGGGATCCAACGGCAGGCCCGGGGCTTTCCCCTTGCCCTGCGCTCCCGCCCAGACCTGCAGGCGGCGGTGGCCCAGGGCCACCTGCCGCCATTGCCCCAGGGGGTGGAGGGGGCCCTTTGGTCGCCGGAAGATGGCCAGCTAGACCCCAGCGCCTGGGCTGCCGCCCTCCGGACCGCTGCTATCCGGCAGGGCCTGCAAGAAATTTCAGGGCGGGTAACTGCCCTAAGGCAACTTTCCCCTGGGGATCCCCAAGCCCCATGGCAACTGGAGTTAGCGGATGGCTCGCAACTAAGCAGTGACTGGGTGCTGGTTTGCGCTGGGCTGGGCAGCCCCAGCCTGCTGGCCCCCCTGGGCATCGAGCTGCCCATGGAGCCGGTGCTGGGCCAGGCGGTGGAACTGCAACTGGCCCTGCCCTTGGCGCCGGGCCAAGACCCCTGGGCTGGCTGCCTGGTGTGGCAAGGCATGAATCTGGTGCCCCGCCCCGGCGGTCGCCTCTGGCTGGGGGCCAGCCTCGAACCGGGGACCCAGGCCGATCCCAAGGCCCTGGAAACCCTGCTAAGCCTGGGGGGCACCGCCCCCACCTGGCTGCGCCAGGCTGAATTAGTGAGCCACTGGCAGGGGCTGCGCTGCCGGCCGGTGGGTCGCCCGGCGCCGCTGCTGGAGCAACCGCTGCCGCGGCTGCTGCTACTCAGTGGCCATTACCGCAATGGCATCCTGCTGGGCCCAGCCAGCGCCGAATGGGCGGCGCAAAGGATTGAAGATGCAATGGCAACAACTGGGCAAAGCGATCGACCCACCTAACACCATTAGTTGCGTTGACAAGTTGCATTGATCCAGGGCCACTACAGCCTGGACGCAAGGTTTGGCTACAGAGATGTTGCTCCTGCGAAGCACGCCAACCTGCCGGTTAGGGGAATGCTCAGGGCAGAACGTGTGTCGCCATGAATTCAGCTGGTCGTCCTCTAGTTAGCGTCTACCGCGAAGCCCTGATAGCACGTCATTATGCCCACCGAACCATCGACACCTACGAGCACTGGCTGCGGCGCTTCCTGCGCTTTCACCTGCTACGCCATCCCAGGGAGATGGGCGGGCCAGAGATAAATGCATTTCTTACTCATCTGGCTGTGGAGGAGCGGGTGAGCGCATCTACCCAAAATCAGGCGCTAGCGGCCTTGTTGTTTTTGTATCGGCAGGTGCTTGGAATGGATCCAGGCTGCCTGGAAGGAGTGGTGCGTGCACGCCGCAGTAAGCGGCTGCCTGTGGTGCTGAGTGTGGAGGAGGTGCGCATCGTGCTCCAGCAAATGGAGGGTCCTCCTGCATTGGTATGCCGTTTGCTCTATGGCGGTGGACTCCGGTTAATGGAGGCCTTGCGCCTGCGAGTGAAAGATCTTGATTTTGCAGGTAAACAGCTGGTAATCCGCGGTGGCAAAGGCAACAAGGACCGCGTAACGGTGTTGCCCCAGAACCAGATGGAACCACTGCAGTTCCACCTGCAAGAAGTCAGGCGTTTGCATCGTTTGGATCTGGCAGTGGGTGTTCCCGCAGGTGACGCGCTGGCGCAATCGCGACACAGCTGAACAGGGGCGCCACCATCTAGATCCGTCTGTGATCCAACGGGGGTAAGGGCTGCGGTGCAGGCGGCAGGCATCAGCAAACCAGCGAGTTGACACCCATTCCGGCACTGCTTTGCCACACACCTGTTGGAGCGTGGTTCAGATATCCGCACGATCCAGGAATTACTTGGCCACAGTGATGTGAAGACCACGATGATCTACACCCATGTGCTCAACCGTGGCCCTGCAGGTGTGACCAGCCCGGCGGATCTGCTCTGAAGTATGTTCTGCGGATTCGCATAAGATCTGGCTAGAACCTCATAAGCCTTTCAGCACTTGGGGGTGCGAACGGCTGTGAAGCAGCTATAGGGACTCAGAATGGATTCATTGAGAGCTACGAGGACGTTCTAAATGGCGTTATACGGAGAGAAGGAACACGCTTGATCACAACCGCTGGCCAGGTATCAGCTCCGTAGACCGTCAGCCACAATCGATCGCCGAAGCTCTGTGGATTCGACGACTAGGTGTTGGTCATCTTCGTCGGGTTCCTCGAGCTTCGCCATGCTCTCTTGCAGCTGATCCAGAAGTCTGGGTGCTTCAGCAAAGCGGTTCAGCTAGTGGAGAACATCGGCAAGATCCAGGCGCTTGCGGTTCGTCCACCAGGTACTAGTACCTTCGTGCTGAAAGAGGTGATCAAGGGCCTGCTGGGCAAAGTCAACTGCATCGTCCGGCTTTCCAGCCTCCTCTGGGGTTTTGGCCATACCACCCAGTGCCCGGCGCTATCAGGACTCCTCAGGAGGCGTATCTTTTAGCTGGCGCATCAGCTTCTCTGCATCGCTAGCAAGCTGGCGATCATCACCAGACTCGTCGTCAGGGTTTATATTCTTTATTAGCTCCTCTAGTTGAACTCTCGCCTCCTTTCTTTGCCCAAGTTTGTAAAAGGTCTTTGCAAGGTTCCGGCGTTCGACTTTTGCCTCCCAACAGCTGGCACCTTCATGGTCAAGCCAGAAGTCAAGTGCTTTTTGGCCGATAATGGCTGATTCATTGTACTTGCCGGTCAAATAAAGAGTTTTCGCTAGGCCGTGTAGAGCATGGCCAGCACGTGTATCTCCCGGAACAAAAGCTAAGGTGTAGTTGTTTATGATCTCTCGAAATAGTTCTTCCGCTTCGGCATATTCGTCGGCCATGCCGAGGTCGATTGCTAGTGAGAGTATTGATGTCAGTGTCTCCGAGTGGCTATTCCCGTTTCTGAGGCGGCTCCACTCTAGTTCTCTTCGCCTTAGATTGATTGCCTCGCTAAAGCGTTCCTGCCCTGACAGAAAGTCTGCGAGTAAAAAAGCAGCGTTATTGGTTTCTGGGTGCATAGAGCCAAGTACTCGATCCCGAATCTGGAAACAACTCTGATAGCAGGCCTCAGCGTGCTCGTGGTCCTCCATTTGCTCATATATCTCTCCAAGTATCTTCATGGATATCGCCGTGTCTGGGTGGTCGGCGCCAGTTTGCTCAATGCAGTTCTGCAGCATGGAAGCTGCTCTTGTGTAGTCACCCTTATGCTGGAAAAGAACCCCTAGGTTGTGCAATGTGCAGAGGGTGTTCGGATGCCCGTTGCCCATTAGTCTCCTCTGTATTTCCAAACAACCGATGAGGAGCTTTTCTGCTTCTTCATGGTCTCCTTTTTCAGCTAAAAGAGCACCAAGGTTACTGATCGTTATCAGTGTGTCTGGATCTTCTTTACCGATTGTGCGCCCCTTGGCGCTCAGACCGTATCTGTATAGCTTCTCAGCGTCGTCAAGGTTGCCTTGTTCCACGAGGAGCAGCCCGAGATTGTTCATGTCTGCCAGTGTGTCAGGGTGATCGACTCCCAAAAGTCGTGTAGAAACTTCTAGATTACTTCTGAAATAAGCCTCAGCCTGCCCCTGATCTCCTTTGTCTTGGAGCGTTTTGGCTAGGCAATTTAATGTGCTGCGCGTATCTGGGTGCTCACCCCCAAGCATCGATTCGCGGATGGCTAGGCAGCGCCTATACGCTTCCTCAGCTTTATCATACAAACCCATCTCTCGATTGATATCTCCAAGCCATTGAAGGCTAGATGCGAAGGACTTCCTACTTCTACTCTTTGGCGCTGATTCCTCCATCTCGCATGAGGTTATTCTAAGTCGCAAAAGCAGTTCCCTGTGCAGGCCAGATTCTTCGAGGACATCCGCTATGTGATCAATAAGCCATATGCAAGCGTCCGGTTCGCTTGTGCTATCGCTGATTGCTTGAGTGACTCTTTCGGCAATTAGTTCGTCTATCTCGATCTCATTTCCCTCTTTGGCCATCATCCAGAGTGATGCCACTTCACGGGCACCCCTATCTTCGCTCAACTTGGCCAGTAACCACGGACTCAGTAGAATCTGGCGTAAATCCTCATGACGACTTGATTGAAGAAGTTGCCAGGGAAGCTCTTCCGAATCACGCTCATCCCATTCATCTTTAGCTTCAAACCAATCCGCCAGTTGACTATGTGCCTGTCGCTGTTCTGCCTCTGTAGGTAGATACCGGTCCTGAACAGCCTTGCGCAGGTATTCGTGGTCAAGAACCAGGCGGTTGCTGTTGCGGCCTAGGGCTTCCTCCAGTGCCAGGTCGATCGGCGCCCACTGCAGTGGTTTCAGTCTGGTGCTCAAGAGCAGCTCTTCCTCACTCAACCCAGCCCTGCTGGCCCAGAGAGCTGTCATCACCTTGCGAACGTTATCGGCGTTGCCGTCTGCCTCAAGGCGTTCCAGAACCCTTTCGTAAAGGTCATCGATGGTCTCTGCTCTCAGATAACCAGCGAGCTGTTCTGCCAGGGTTTCGTAGCGACCGCATTGGCGTAGTTCCTCCAGCAGTACTCGCAGGAATAGCGGTGATCCAGCCAGCGGATGGCTGAGAATGGCCTGGCGCAGTTCTGCGATCAGCTGCTTGGTGTAGCGATCTAGGTATTGCTTAATCAAGGCGTCCTGCTCTCTGGGCCTGAGCGCAGCAATGGTGTGAGTTTTGAACTTGCTCTGCAGCAGGATTTCCTTGGCTGGGCACTCCAGGGCACTGGCCACGATGACCACACCATCTGGGATAGACAGTGGAAGCCAGGGCAACGCGTTTTGATCGTCGGAAGCGAGACGATCGAGGCCATCGATCACCCAGATCCAGCGGTGGTTGTTCTGCATTGCCCAGCGGCCGAGGCTCTGCAGCGCCTCAACAGCTTTAGCCACGAGCTCCCACCAATCCTGCGGCACAGCGAGCGAATTGCCATAGACCTCAGGCAGCTGCCGCTTGGCGGTTTCAATCAGCCGCGCTAACAGCGGTCTGATAGCGCTGGCGTCGCTGCTGCAGCCCAAGTGGTGGGCAAACACCACATCCTGGGGTTGATTCTGTTGATGGGCAGCAATCCAGTTGGCAATCAGCGCGCTTTTGCCTGCTCCAGATTCGCCAGTGATCAGGATCTTCTGCTGGCCCGCATCGATCCAGCGCTCCAATTGGTTGATGGAGCGCTGGCCGCCAAGGTAAACGCCCAGCCGTGAGCGGCGGTAGGAGGCGTGTTGATGCTCCTCACGTTCCAAAGCATCTGGCTCATCAAGATCGGGGTGCTGCTGCTCGATTAGCTCCCAGAGGTCGCGCCCGATCTGTTCTGCAAGTGCCTTGGGGTCAGGGATATTCTTGGCAACCGGGAAGCCGCTGGTGCGGATCCGTTGCTTGAGATCGGCGAGTTTCGCCTCCTCCTCGTCGGTCTCGCAGACAAAGCCCGGCTCTCCTTGGCTGACGCTCCAGGCCGGATCGCGGAAATAGAAGAAGGCGTGTCCGGCCATCGCCGGATCGTTGAGCACCCCATGCAGGATTTCCAGCTCTGTAACGCTGACGCCGCCTAGGTGGCCTTTCAGCCATGGCTGGCGCTCAATCACATCCGAGCTGTACTGATCAGCCGGCGGGATCCAGCCATAGCGCTCACCCAGCATCCCCACGAAATAGGGCCTGCAGCGATCGATCTCCCCCAGGCAGATCGGGATCACCTTGCCTTGGCGGCTCTCCTCCTCGGTGATCCCCCATCGCAGATCCACGTCCACCACCTCAACGCCCCGCTCACGGGCCTTGCGACGCAGCTCCGGGAATACCTGCTTGACCAGCAGGTCACGCTCCTCCATGAAATCGCGAAAGGTGCTCGATAGGAAAAGCCTGATCTGGCGGGAGTCCGCGTTGGCCTTTACGGCGCCGGATTGAGCGGTGTCAGTCATGGGAAGGATGACCTGACGTCTAGCTCGAGCAGCCTAGGGGGGATGATGGCTCAGCGACTACCCGTCTAACGACTAAATACACCTGCCCCATACCCTAAGAGTATGCAGCCAGTGAATAGTCTGTGGCTTCGGCTCCTGCGGGCAGGTGATCGCTGGCGTTAGGCGGACCTGCACACAAGCGTTAGGAAATCTTCGTCTGATGATGTTCCAGAGGGTGCTCAACTTTCTGCGGAGAAGTCGTCTGGTCTTATTCTTACTAATCGACCCATTCGCCAATATCGATATCATTGTCGAACGAAATATCAAATTCGGGCCCGGGGTATCCCATGAGCCATTCCTCGTAAAACTCTTCCCAATCGATTCCAAGTGACTCAATATGTGCTTGAAACGCTGGCATTACATAGTTATCCAAGACATAGTCGTTAACGGTTTCTTGGATGTCATCATCAGTCGCTTCGGCGTCGGTCCTGATAATCACTCGAAGAAAGTTGGTGAGACCATCAGGGCCCGATAGGTCGTCCTCCCTGTAAGAATAGTCAATAATAACGCTAAAGTTTTCGGGATCATCAAAGTACGAGCTCAGCCTCATGTCTGACATCGCCTGAGCCTCTGCTTGCTCAGATATTTTTTTCCAAGCAATACCTTTCAAGAATTCGCGTGTAAAAGCCATAGCTCTAGTGTGCGGCCCGTCAATATTGGCCGGATCAGTAACGAGTGTCAATGGCCTGCCTAACGACGCAATACACCTGACCCGCGCCTAGAGGGGTATGCGCCCAATGAATAGCCTCGAGCAATGCTCCTTCGGGCAGGTGATCGCTGGCGTTAAGCTCTTATTTTCTGATAAAGAACTTAGGGGAATCATTCAGTGCAGATTCCCAACTCATCCCAAGCATTGGAAGCAATTTAAATCTTCCTAAATCCATCACCTCGCCATCTTTGCATATAAAGACTAAAACGAGACCGTCCGCATAATCACTTTCTGCGTCAGCCGAAAAGTCATTAGGATCAGTTGGGAAGCTTTCTCCCTCTTCAACCTCATCGCATGACTGAGGAATCATGAAAAGGATGTAGGTCTTTCCTTTCTTCGCATACTCATTCTCGTAATAAAATTTGATTGTTGTCTTGACGTACTTCGGAAGCTTGAACTCCTGATTGGCATCTGGATTTTCGCTAGGGTCTAAGTATTGCCCTTCAAAAACGACACTCTCCCAATCAAGATCATTTGAGCGGTAGGAGCTGAGGTCGTAGTTCCCATCCTGGAGCTCCCAGCCTTCGAGGCGATAGAGGCTGCCTACTTTGATGTCCATCCGAAAGAAATGGTTGATAACAACATATTAGACAGTGTTGCCTAACGACGCAATATACCTGCCCCGCATCCGCAGGAATATGCACAATACGAATATGCTTGAGCCGTGCTCCTGCGACTGGTGATTGTTGGCGTTATAACGAATTACTAGATAGCTATTTCACACGCATCGCCATCCTCTAGAGAAAAGAATGAGTATTCCTTAAAAGCTCCAGCGCCGCCTTGTCCATATAATCTCTACAGGCTGACCTTTCCAATAAAACCCGCTCCTGCCTACCCTGCAGCCTTATACGATCCAAGATGCATTAGACATGAATGTGGAGAGTCATATCACTTACCTCGAGCAGAAGTGAATAAAGTCGCTCTGCCAGGAATTTTTGAGCTCATTAGGAGTCTGTTTTTCAGCCACATTTGGGGCAACTGATTTCTTGAAATCAGCGCAGGCTTCAATTTGGTTGCCAAGGATCCATCTCGCCTCTCCCCTATTGAGGTAGTCAATCGCGCTTTTGGGATTGGATAAATCAAGGCTTTTGCTGTAACTATTAACTGCTTCAAGATGCCGACCTAGACCAGATAACACCAACCCCTGGTAGCGGTATGTCAAGGCTGATCTCGAATCGATTTTAAGTGAATTCTGGCAACTAAGGAGGGCATCATCTAGTTTTCCTGACTTCTCCAATGCATAACACCGAATCCTATGCAATGTTGCGTCATTTTGTCCAGATCCCAATAGCCGTGAAAGCAGCATCGCAGCGGTATCAGGGCTGCCGTAATTAAGCTCGGCTATGGAAAGCTCATAGAGATATTTTGTATTGGTCGAAAATCTAGGCAGCTTTTTCCTAAGATAGGCCAACCCTTCTGCTGGACTTTTGAGATTATAAAGGTAAACCTGATAAGCTTGGATGGCCAGCAAGATTTCAGCAGGTTGCGCAGTTGATAGCTTTTCTAATAGGTCCAAAGCCTGCTGATTTTTATTTTGTAAGGAGTAAGCTCTAACAAGTTCAGTACCAATTAGCAAAGCAGCATTGCTATCAATGGCTAGTTCATTTATGTATTTTTCTCCTATACGAGAAGCATCATGAGGATGGTTGCTTGCAATTAAATCTCTCATCTGCCCCATCACGGCTCTGTAGTAGGTTCTATTTAAAGCTAGTGAACGCTGAAAGTCCTCTTGGGCGCCTTTATGATTAGTTAATTTTGAGCGTTCAAATCCTCTCATGGCAAAAATTTGCCAACTATTTGGAAATAGTTGAACCGCCTTGTCATGGTCAAGAATAGCGCCTTTGGAATCACCAGAGTCACTACGAACACGAGCGCGATTTGCGTAGTGTGAACCATCTTTGGGCTCAAAGGAGATTGCTTGAGAATATAAACTAATAGCTTCGCTTAGTCTCCCCTCAGACTCCGCTCTCGTGGCCTTTAAGACTAAATCATCAACAGAAGGCTTAATTTGTTTGAGCTTAGTAAGATAGTTAGTCTGTGTAAGTTGCTCGAGATTACCCTTGAACTCTTGCCAGACCTGAGCCGGAATGCCAAGACTCATCCCAGAGTTTGATCCGAGAACATTTTTGGTCATGTCAAGTGTAGGTAGCTGATCAGCCTCTCCATGTATAGCAACTAAATTGCCTTTGAGATCAACTACGGGCCCGCCACTCATTCCCTTGGTCGTATTAGATGTCCAGTTCCATTCTGGTAATGCTGGGATACGTGTATAGTAACCAAGAGTATAGCCGCCTTTTCTAACAGAGAGATTTGATGAAAATTCAATTATCTGAGCAGGCACAAAAGTAAGTTTATTGCGATCAAGTGGATATCCAATCACAACGACAAATTCATTTCTAAGTTTCGCAGCGTTTGCAACATGAATCGGCACATAAGTCTCTTTACTGGTGAAGTGAATTATAGCTAGGTCAATCCAGGGGCTGATCTCTACCTTGGATGCGCGATGTTCAATGCCATCACTTGTGAATATAGTTGTAATCTCGGCTTGAGTTGTACCCTTAACAACATGAGCTGCGGTAAGGACTGCATAATTATCAGTATTCTTACTGACAATGACACCTGAACCTGGCGCACCTGCACCCAGAATACGGACGACTGAAGGGCTAACATCACTAACGGTTGCATCTATCTTACTCTTAAAACTACTGAGCTCAGATTGATTTTTTGCTCTAGCGCTGATATCTTCTTTTCCGAGGGTTTTAGTAGCAAGTCCTCCAAAGAATGAAGCAACTAATACGATCAAATACAGACTAGAATGAAAACGCTGGGTTTTGTTCATAGGCTTAACCATCATTTAATTAGAGTCGATGGCCTTATAAAAAGTCGCTCTACCGTCTGTTTCTGGGGTCCATCCTTTTGAAGATTGACTACATACGCAAATTGAAGTGCATCACCCGCAGATATGCCGGGCTCGACGTCGGCAATAATGTCAGAACAAGGAGAAGACATACTACTTCCAATACATATTTTATATAGATCACCGCTAGGTGTGCTGGTAATGACAAGATCTACCTGATTTACTCCCTTAAACTTGGAAAGAGTTTCGCAAATATTTTGCTTTGGCTTCAAAAATCCTACAGCTTGATTTGTCCTAAGGAGGATTTCATTCAAAGTTATATTTTCTATTAATCCGGAGCATAATGCAGGATTCTGTGCCGAAACGTTCAGTTCTGCTGCATTTGATGCCCCTGACACATACTGGGGAGCAAAGGCCAAAAGGAGTACAAGGGCAGTTTTGGACGCAATGGTCATAGTAAAAATAGAGATTACGCCTCATTATGCCATGGCTTTGTTGGGACTTCAAAAATGCTTGGTTGATAAAGCAAATATTTCATAGATCAATGACCACCTCATCTCCTTAACACTCATCAAGCATCAAATTATTTGTTTTGCGACTAAAGAAACTGTGTAACATTTCTTCCCTTGATAAATACAAAGGGATAAAGACTAACTTCTCGTTTGAACTCAATCTTAATATTTTTAATGCTATGCGTTTCTCAAAATTGGCAAGCTTAATGGCTGCTTGATGATAAATTGTTCAGGGATTGTGGCTAATGAGTAAGAATTTAGCGTTTAGCAAGCAAGATTAGATCTGCAATCTTATCGTTGTTTTGTTATTGGAGACTGAATTGATTGCAAGCTAATCTGTATTATGTTCAATTTCGAGACTTTCATGGCGAAGGATGGCGGCCGTGCATACTAATACCATCACGTTAAGACTAAGCATAGTGTATAAAATCTTTTTTGTATTCTCAGATGCCTGATTTTCTAGCCTGTTAAGTGCATCTGCTTGCTCTGTTATTACTGCTTTATAGATTTCCAAGTCAGGAGCTTTTTTTTGTGCAGCCATTTGATATAAATTAGATATAGACTGCTGTTCTCGAATAGAGAAGTTTTCAACGCAAAAGGTTGGTATCGCTGTTAGCTTCTTGAATTTAAACAAGACAGAAAACGAATTATTTGCTGGGATTTGCCCCGAAAATATAACTGAATATTGATTAAACTCCCGACAATATTTGTATTTCATAGCGTTTAGTTCTCTGCCGAGGAGATACTGTGCACATATGATGGCTATGAATGAAAAGAGCGTTGAAAATAAAACAAGTCTAAACTTAGAGCTAAATCTTGAAATGTGTATGATGTTTTCCTGAGGCCACTCTGCCTTATAATTCTGGATTCCCATAATGGAAACAAGAATAAAGACCATTAGCTCAAGAGTTATAACGGCGAAGAAAGATACTTTCAAGAGTTTATAATTAAATGCTAGTTGATTTCCATTGGGGAATGAGCTTTTCGAGAGCATTGGTGTTCCCATCAGGTTGATTTTATTTGCAACACTTTTCTTTATGTCTACGGGAGAGTTTCTTGAGCTTGGATTTTTTACCATAAAAGATCTGAATTGTTTGGTACTCACGTGTGATATATATTTTTCAGGTGTCAACAGATTCAAAGCTTTTGCTTTTGAAAAAGAAAGCCCGTAAAAATTTTGCATCAATGAATCGGTTTCATGTACTATTTTCTTGTATTCCTTTACAGGAAATGACGACTCGTCGTAATTGAAAGTATCTATCATTAATGTTTTGTAGTCGTTTGCGCGATTCAGAATAGAAATAAGGAGTGAGAGTAGTTTGCCGCAGTGGTGTCTTTGATTTAGCGTGCACTTTGTGTTTGCTTGACCTAGCTCGTTCTCAAAATTTGACTTGTCGAGCAAAATTGATATTTTATAAGCACTGTAATTGTTGTATTTGCTGAAGTCGTCCTCGTACTTGTTGTTGACAGCTGCAAGAAGGATTGTAAAAATACCAAAAGATCCTGAAAGCAATAAAGCAGCCCTGGCTAATTTTTGAATACCGATATGCCGTTTGCTCGTGGCAATTAATGCTGATGCTCTCTTTGACTTTTGTCCAGTGAGCGAAGGAGAAGGCATTGAAACGTGTTCTACGCTTTACAACTCTATTTTACTACCAGGTGTCCATTGTTCCTACTAAGCTTTTGTGGTTGAAGGAATGTTGAGCACAGTGAGCATACAGTTCGGCTGACCTCATTCATCCTGGATCTAATCCTCTCCTCCTCGGTATATGCCAAGACGGCTTTGGCGGTAGCTGTAGTGCTTCCGCTCCTCGCGTTGAAGTGCAGTGGTCTGGCTAAGATCGTGCTATAGCTCATCGATCAGTGTCCAAAGATCGGCTTAGCTGCCATCGGCAATCGCCTTGGGAGTGGCCACCCCCTTCTCAACCACCGGGTAGACGCTGCCCCTGATATGGTCTTTTAGGTTTGCGTGATTCTTCGCTTACTCGGGAATATCGCATACAAAACCGGGCAAGCTATTGGCATGGATCAAGAGGGGATTTCTGAAGTAGAAGAAAGCGCTCCTCGGCCGCTCATGGTCTTTGAGCACCCCGTGCAGGATCTCTATAATCCGCTGTCGTGCTAGGCAAAAACGGCTGCAGTTGGCAAGTTGGAAGAAGAGACTGGCTGGCTTAAGCAGCGACCGCTTGGTTCAAGTATCCCGATGGGGTTTGTGAATCCCGCAGACTGAGGTGACCGAGATCAGGACTCCAAGAAGTATCCAGGTGCCATCTGCAAAGACATTAATTCGATGGCGTAGTTCAGCGTGATTGTCCTTGGATTTGAATGCCTTGTCGAGTTGGTACATGTCAATAGCTCCCCAGTACGAGGATACGGCTGAGGTGCCGACGCCAAAAAGGAGAGAGCAAGCAAGGAGGAAATTCTTCATTGGACAAGGTTGACAGCGAAGGGTTTTGTAGTATGTCATAAAGTATTAGTACCATGGGTTATAGATTTGCTGGTGAGGCGTAAGCGATGAATCGGACTCGCTATCTAAGTTTCGCAGCCAAGCCGGAAATGTGCTTGTTTTTATTGATCCCGATGCAGCAATTATGAAAGTGACGTGAATGTTGATGGGACTAGCCAGTCAGCAAAGGTGAACGTTGGCAACGTCAATATCTAAGGCAGATTTGACGCCAACCCCAATGTTAAGATTGGGGTTGCATTTTCCTGCCCCAAGTTGTGATCAGGGTGTCGGCAATCAAATGGTAAAACCCAGCCAGCTATTTGATAAACAGTTCAGGGAGTGCCAGTCGAAGTAATTGGTCAAAGCGGTTAATAGTGGTTAGTAATCAATCGATGAAATGGAATCGTTTAGAAGGAATCTAGAGTTGTTAAAAGGGTTGATCGGGCGCGGGTTTTTTGCCCCGGATTACTTACTGGGCTTAGGATGACTTGGTTTTACGGCTGTTGGTTATTGATTGCTCTGCTGGCTTTCACTCGACATCGATGCTGGTATTAAAATCTTGTTTGGGCTGCGATTCGCCATAGAGATCAACGACGAGATCTTAGCCTGAGTTTTGGCTGGAATTGCCTATAAGGTAGGTCTGATTGGTTACATATAGGGGAGGCTTTCAGCGGTGATTGGTGGCATTACGGACTGGCTGAGCAATGCACAATGGCAAAGTGCTTTCCCATTGGCTAGGGCCTATGCAAAAAACGACTATTTGTGATTGATGGTGCTTGTTTTTCCAGTTGTTCGCAGGAACAAACTGGTAATACCCTAAGCCAGGCGGCAATCTGCTGGCCAGGCCATTTGTCCCCTAGATCCAGCCATGCCCCTGCCTGCCCTGACCAAGGCCTCCCTATCGCACGTCGCAAAAACATTAAGGGTTACGGCCTTGTCCCTAGGCCTGGTGGCGATCAGCGTGGGGGCTTGGCGCCAAACCCATCCGCCCCTGCCAGTGGAATACCAAACTCTGCAGGCGGTGGTTAACCGTTTAGCTACCCACAACCCCTTGGGTGCTAACCCCATTGGACTCACGATCATCAACGGTGCCTATGCCGGAACTCTGGCCCAGATGCGGGGCTACTGCAAGGAAACAGCCTGCGATTTCTATGCCCAACTCAATCCTTACAAGAGCTATGGCAAGGATTGGGATGAGATCAGCCGCCAGAGTTACACCCTAGGCGATATCGGTGCCTGGTCCACATCGAGTGGCACCATCGAAGTGCCCCGCACCGCCTTCCGCATCTATGGCCGGCACAGCGGCTGGCTCGCCTGCACCGTGGCCCATGAAATTGCCCATATTCAGCGCAACCATGTGTTCCTGGCAAGTTATTACGCCAACAACACGATTCGAACCGCCACTGACAAGAAAAAAGAAGAACTTACCTACGCCAAATCACGCCAGCAGGAGCTAGAGGCCGATCGCGATGCTGCCGTGATGATGGCCAGGGCCGGTTACAAGGGCCGCATTTGCCTTGATGATATGGTTTTTCTACATAAATCCAGTGGTGACGGCAGTGCCACTGAGCCGAACTCCACCCACCCCGGCTACGACGAGCGCATCAAAGAACTCTCTGCTTTTTACACCAAGCTTGAAAAACAGCCTCCAGCTAAAGCCGGCAGCACCAAAGGTCGTTTCAGCTATAGCCCCGAGGACAACCTGCTCAGCTTTGTGCCATTTAAGCTATGAGCAATAAGCAGAGATGGGGCCACACCTGCACTAATAATTTATACCCTACTGCAACATTCATGGGTGTGGTAGTGATGTCTGTTAACTTTTTATGGTGGGTATGTACTGGCATTGTGGTTTTAATTCAGGCATTAAAATCTCGGTTAGGAGAGCTCAGGAGAATTTTTAATGTGGACTGCTCATGAAGTATATTTACAGAGGCTCTCCTATGGTAGATGGCTATGAACAATGCTCTGATGGCTCTGAACGGAGAGCTCACTGCTTTAATTAAGGGAATCCTGCCATCTACAGTTACTATCAATGGTTTCAGCAAGGACCTTTCGGAAGGCAGCCAGGGATCAGGCTGGATTTATGCTGCAAACCTAGTTGTTACTAACCATCATGTAATAGATGGAATGGTTGATCCAATTACCGTAAGGCCCGTTGGACGCGGGCCCCTTACAGGCTCTGTTATAGGTATAGATCCTGGTAATGACATTGCACTATTACGGGTGGATGGACTGCAGGGCATCCCTTTGTTGCTAGAGGAGTTGACTCCGCAGCTGGGAGAATTGTGTGTGGCAATCGGTACTCCCCATTCCTATCGAGAGTCGGCCAGTCTCGGGATTATAAGTGGTCTATCTCGACAGATTCGCAATTCCGACGGTTCAGTTATTGAGGAGATGATACAGACTGATGCTTCCGTGAATCCTGGTAATTCAGGTGGCCCCCTAGTCAATATTCATGGTCGTGTTCTAGGAATCAATACAATGGGACCAGCTGAAACTGTTAACATGGCAGTGCCAGCAGAAACCATTGCGCATGTGGTTCCTGAACTCCTTGAACATGGTGCGGTACTGAGGTCTAGTATTGGAATATCAATTGCCGTTATGCAGCTGGAGGGAGAAAATGGTATACGTCAAATTGTCACGGTTAGAAAAATCAAGGAACCGGCTAATCACGCACTAGAGTCCGGCGATGTACTGCTAGAGATTAATGGTAATCCTGTGCGTCGTCGCATTGATGTGATCCGAGCTCTTAGTCGCGACACCATAGGCAAGATTATCCCCGTTGTAATCGAACGGGATGGCGAGAAAAAAATTGTCAATGTGAGTGCCACAGAGAAATAGTCTTGCCTATGTCAGATAATTATAAGGTCTCCTCAACTTTCCAAAGCTAGCATCAGCATTTACTTCATGACAATTAGGCTTCTTGTCTTGGTAAGACAGGAGATTGGAGGGGGGCTGCTATTTAGCCCCATTCAATTCTTCATTGTTGAGGGCCAATAGTCACACAACTACCACTGCAAATCAAAGCCGACAATCGCGCTAATCTTTACCACCACAGCGCATGACCTACACCTCAACCTCATCATCGGTTGTCTCAATGTACCTCTCGCCGCCCAGTAGATTCTTTAGCCTGTCGTCGTAACGATCTGCAGCCTCAATCGCTACGCCAAGCACTGCTGAAACCAAGGCAGGAGTGGGGTTATCTACAAGAAGTCGATAGAAGAAGTATATGTCGCCTTCACTATAAAAAAGCTGCCCCAGTGGAATATCGATATTTATCTCATTGATGAGGGTGTAAACCTGGGGCTTATCCTCAACATTCGCAAGCAATTGAGATTTAAAGTTAAAGGCTGGTGGGTCAATGCTTGGCCCCACAAAAACGACGGCACTTCCACAAATATCATATCCAATGTCCCCATCCTCATCAACCCTGACGTCTTCTGGCTTTATATCGCACTCGGAGGCGATTGCTTGCTTGGCAATATTTAGCAAAACCTCAAGGCTGAGGCTAGCTTGATCTTGGCTTTGTTCGGACATGCTTTTGGCAGCTGGATGAGCAGTCATATTTAATTCTAGTACCAATTCTTTAAAATGACATTATACCGGACCTTCTGCCGAGATCGTCCGCCATCGGGGGTGCCTGCGTTGAAAAGCTATTGTGATTTTGGAATGTAATATAGGCTTTAAGGCCTAGGGCGCAGGAGCATCAAAAGCATCCTGCTGCCATTTATGCATTTATTGCATAAAGCAAATAATTGACCCTGCTGCTGGCTCCACCTAGGGTATTCCTAAGAATTCCGTGAAGTGCGGTTATTTCATTCCAGCAACTTCGGTGACTTAATGGAGGAATGCGACCTGTTAGTGATCAGATATCTCCCTCCCTGAGTAGGAAAGCTCAAGATCATGGCATGGAGTTGGTGGATGTGGACCGGCGTTGGGGCATCCCAGAGCAGGAGATCTGTAAAATTGATAAGTATTTCTTTGCTTCAAATCAAGCGACAGATCTCCCCATAGGGGATTTCTTTGCTGGATAGTCCCCCTGGAGTGATTACCCAGAGTACCGGTAATTGCGGTGATACTGATGGAAAGTCGCCATAACCATCGGTTAGGTAAACACAAACAGCCTCTTGGTCCCCGCTCCAGGTATCTATCGCCGCTTTGAAGAAAGGGCGGAAATTGGTACCGCCTCCGCCTTTAGGTCGAGGGATATCCCGTAGTGCAGTGATTGTGTAGGGGCCATAGCACTCTTGGTCGGAGTACCAGAGCTTGCAATCCAGCATTGGGTAGGAGGAGAGAATCCCAGCCAGCTCACCGAGAAACAGCTCTAACTGCTCGTCATCGATGGATCCACTGGTGTCTATGCAGCAGAACACCTGCACTCCTTCCCCCTCCAGGTGATCCAGGTAGAGCCCCTGGTGCAAAAAACGCCGATCAAATCCGCTGAAATCGGTAGGTGTACGCACCAAGTATCGCCATAGCATCGATCTCCAATCGACCTGCGGCTCGGCGATTTCGCCAAGATGGCGTTGCATACCTTCGGGCAGGTTGCCCTGCCCCTGGCTACTGGCAAGAACTTTGGCCTGCTGGATTGCTTGTTTCCATTGGGCTTCTAATGTGCTGCGGTTGTGAAGATCTTGCAGCTCTCCTGCATTGGCTGAATGATCTGAATCTGCCTGATCTTTCCCTTTCTCTTTACTCTCACCATCCATTGAGCCTGGTTTTAGTAGATCAGCAAGGGGTAATTTTGGTGGTTTTGATTTCTTTTGTAGTAGCTCATAGACCTCTTCTACACTGAGCTGCTCAAGATTCTTATTGCGAATGGCATCTTTTGGCAATGCCACGCTTTGTTCTGTGGCCACCATGCCATTCACGACAATATCGGCGGCAATGTTAAACAACTCTGGTTCCCGCACTCCACGACGACTGGGATGGAGCAATGCTGCATGGAGTAGTTCATGGAGGAACACGGCATCGCGCTCCGCAGGACTGAGGTTTCCGTATCCCTCTGGATGAAAGAACAGAATGCGACCATCGGTCGCAGCAATTGGTACCTCTTCGGTAAAGCGAATTTCTGCAAACAGTGCAAGGGCAGCAAAGAATGGCGAATGCCGCCTCAAGCGGATTCGTGTTGCGCTGATCAGATCGTCAAGTTGCTCAGGCGTGCGGATCATGCTCCCCTCCCTATTGATTTACCAACTGGCTGTAGTGCACAAGATATTTTTGGATCGACGGCTCTTTCATTACCACCTTGGCCAAGTTTGCGAGTTGCTTGCGTCGTTGGAATTGACTGACAATATCTGCCGCATAGAGCTGGACCCATTCTTCAGAGGCATTGGCGATCAACCACTGGAAGACTGCTAGTACCTCAGGGGGTTTCTGCGATCGAACCGTGAGGCCCGTGGTGGTGGCCCAGCGGCAGGATGCCTCCTTGGGGAAAGGAATTTTTGCGCCCTTGCCGGCCACAATCGCAGCCAGATCTGGAACGTCGTTGTATACCGCCAGGTAGCCGCGGAATTCGGCCGCAGCCCCATCTCCCACAGCTGCATCTACAGGTAGGTTTGCCAAAAGCAGACGACTCGCCATCTCCCAGGTGCGTGGGGATGGCCAAGAGGGGGTCTTGTGATCCAGCTTGTGCAGCAGGCTGGGCCGGAAGGCCAAAAAGGCGATCACCTGCTCAGCAATACCCTTTGACAGGGCATGGGCCTTGAAACTGTCAAAGTCTGGTTCAATGCTGAGATGCAAGAAGCGGTTGGCTAGGGGTGCCGGCATTTCAAACACCGAGGCCCGATCCTCTTTGCGATTACCCGCTGCCCATAGAAACCAGCCCTCAGGCACCACATAGCTGCCCACCCGACGATCCAGGATCAACTGTTGCGCCACCCCTTGCATGGCTGGGGGCGCCATGTTGAGCTCATCAAGAAACAGGATGCCTTTTCCCTTACGGGGTAGGAATTCGGGGGGGTACCAAGTGGAGGTGCCTGTGAGCTCATCTTTGGTAGGGGGCACTGGCACCGGCAGGCCTCGCAAATCGGTGGGTGCGAGCTGACTGAGGCGTAGATCGATGAACTCCAGCTCTGACTCCTGGGCCACCTGGGCCACGATGCTGGATTTACCGATCCCTGGAGGCCCCCAGATCATCGTGCTTATGGGCAGGGCACCATCAATGAGCAGCTTTAGATAGGAGGAGAGTTCAGATGGCTTCATTGGTCTTGTTTAGGCTTTTTGTTGGAAGGTTTTCTGGATTTCTTTGGTTTTGTATTGCTCTTGCTTGCTGCAGCGCTTGGTTCTTTTGGGGGAGGCGGCTCGGCCTCTGGCAATGGCCTAGCTTCCTCCCATCCCTTCTTGATGTTCTCTGAGACCATGGCATCTGCAATTGCAAGGGCCTCTACTTCGCTCTGGGCAGTTCGGATTGTGCGATCCAGGGGTGTTTTGCGATCGGGGCTGTAGTCGGTGAAATGCACCAGCCAGGCTGGCCAGCCGGGCCAGATATCCTGCTTTCCGCTGCTCCAGACCAACAGTTTGCGCACGGCGAGACCACTTTTAGATGTCTTGCTCCAAACTTGGCGACGCAGCAGCTGGCTCTTGGGCAATTGTCGGGCAACAGCCTTTGCGTCGATATTTACTACGGATATGTGTTCATTCAGCTGTGTCACGCGCACATCAACCGAATCATTTGTTTTGTCGGTACGTCTTCTGATAATTACAGGGTGGATCATGCTCGCACTTGGTAGATCTACCACTGGCAACCAACCCTTGGGGCTGTGCTTAAGAACCCACCGCTTTATAGGATCACCATCACTATCTTCATCTTGAAGATCTGTACAGCTCACCTCAAGCACAATCTCTGGTTCAACAAATTGATATAGATTTCCATCACTGCTGGAATGGCGAAAACTGCTTGCACATTCCAGTGGCTTGAGAATGCCAATCAATTCCCTGCGAAGCTCTTCGGAAGGAAAGTTGCCGCAGGCACCCAGCAATTGGGTGGTGCCATCAGACCTCTGCAAGCCCAAGAGAAGTGAGCGCACTTGCTCCTCTGTTCCAGATCTGGTGGTATAACCCACAACTAGGGCATCGATTGAGATTGATGGCTTGATTTTGTAGATCTCACCTACGGAACTACGTACCACCAGACCCTCGGACTCACCGTTTTCTAGCCATCGCTTTATGTGGGGTGTGAGATGGGAGGGTTCGTTAAGTTCTTCTGTTTCTGCGACCCGCAAATATTTCAACGGCTTGGGCACTAGGGACTCTAATAGCTGCAAGCGTTCGTGATAATTAATCGGCGGCTGTTCCCCTTTGTGCTGGACGACATCGAAAAGAGTTAATACAAGTTCTGACTGTTTGTTTTCAGCTAGGGCAGATGCCACATCGCCGACGCGGGGCCGATGGCCTGGCGATCCCTGGGAATGCAACTCGCCTGCGATAACAATCGAATCGTTTACCGACGCAGAAAGTGTAACTAGGGCTTCATTGATGGGACCGGAATCGAGGTGGCGACCACCCTTGGCAAACATATGCACTTGGTTGCCATTTAATTCCGCTAGCCACAATTCTCCATCAATCTTTGGGCTAACGAAGCAGGGGCCATGGGGGATCAGATTGATGTCTGAAGGTTTGATTGCGCGATAACGGCTGGCGATTGCTGCCTTGTACCGCTTGGCGATGGTTTCGAGACGGGGGTTTTTCATGGTTTAGTGGGAAGTGCCTTCAATTCAAGGTTGGAGAGCCGCATCAGCAGGCAGTAGCCCTCGTTATTCACCCGTCCCTCTAGGAAGGCACGCCAGGGAAGACCATTTAGCTGAAAGATCAGAGGATCCTTAGCTTTTTCGCCTCCGGCCAGAAGGACCATTTCGTTTGTGCTGTGCAGATCTGCGGCAATGCCATGCAGGAACTCATAGGTAATCCCATCCGTGTGCCAGAGCTGCAGGGATCTGCTGAAAATAAAGCGCCGGATAGCCTGATCTCGGCTGAGCCTGGTGCGCGTAAACCTAACGGGTAGCTCCTCACTAATGTTGGGGAGACGTTCCACTGGAATGCGTCGCTCCTTCTCTTCTCCAAAGGGATCGAGGATCAGCTCAATTAACTCAGGTGCCACTCGTAGCATCTGCTGATCACTGTCAAGATAAACAGTGCTGGTGCGTTCAACGGGCCGACCGATCAGCTCGAGATCAACTTCTGGATCGCTATCAATTAGCACCTGCCCCAGGCGCTGTCCATGGGTAGAGAATAGAGCTTCGTGGGTATTTTTTTCTCCTGCTGCCAGAAATCTCCTCATGTTTACGGGGTGACCATCTACCACCCGTTCCGGCGGTGGTGGGGATTTTACTGACACGAAACGAACAAACGCATCGCGTGAACCGCTATCGGCAAGGTGTAGTGAACGCATGGCTTAAAGCATCTCAAAGTCCAAGTCATCGGCAGCATCGTCGTCGTCATCTGAGGGCGGCGGGGCATTGGATGCCAGGAAGTGAGGCAGCGTCGGCAAGCCGATCAGTGCAAAGATCCCCTCTTCGTTGCCAATCAGATAGGCCGTTTCGGCCCGATAATCTGGCCGATAATTAAAGCAAAAGCGCCAGACCTCACCAGCCCCTAATGAGGCTGCAAGTGAATCGCTAATGCTTTCTGCTTGCAGTTGATAGACAGAGCTGACAGCCAGATCTAAGAGCTCTGTAGCTGCCACCGGCCCCTCAAGGATTTGCTCTTCGCCCAGAGTGGATGGAACAAGATCTAGGGCTATGCCATCGGTGGACCTTGCCCCGATGGAGGCGGTTTCCACCTGACGCCCATCGGCATCAAACCAGCCCTGGGCGGTCATCCCACTGGTGAGTAGTACGGCGCCATCGTCGGTGAGGGCAGCTCGGCTGCAGGGGAGGCCTTTGGCGTCCATGGGGACGCGTCGGCGCACGCCATAGAGCTTTTGGCGCTCCAGCTTTTGAAACTGGAAGCTGCTGGCTTCAGCTTTGTGGCTGACAACGATTGACTTGGCCATGGTGCTAAGCCATTGGCTAGAGCTTAAACCAACTACGTTAAATTACATTCTCACGTTTTATGCAAAAAATGAATAAATCCCATCACCTGGTTAAAATTTATTAATAGCTGTTATTAATATTAAAAAAATAATCATTTCTTGAGTTATTTTATAGAGTTGCAAAAAATCATCTGGTTAAGGATCGCTTCGCCTTAGCGGATGCTCTGAGTATTTCTCTAGCATTATGAAGCTTCCTGCTTCTTTTGCTCAAGTTGCTGTGGCAGATTCCAGCAGCTGATCTAGCCTGCGGAAAATCATTCCGTAGTGGTTGCTATGCAATTACTGCATAGAACAAATGATTAGCGCTGGCCCTGCGGCTGACTCTTTCACTGGTACGCCTGATTCCCGCGAGGTGCGGGTGTTCCTCTCGAGCACCTTCCGTGATTTCAACGAGGAGCGCAAGCTGCTTGCTACCCGTGTCTTCCCTTATCTGAACCGCCGGGCGCGGGAACGGGGTGTGGAGCTGGTGGAGGTGGATCTCAGATGGGGCGTAACCCAGGAGCAGGCAGAGGACGGCCATGCCCTGGAGATCTGCCTCAAGCAAATCGAGCGCTGCAAACCTTTTTTCATCGGGATGCTTGGGGATAGCTATGGCAGCCTCACCCCGCCGCAACGGCAGCTGCTCCAAGGGGCACCAGAGCTGCTAGCCCAGCGCCCATGGCTGGATGGCCGGATCGGAGAAGCCAGCTATACCGAACTTGAGATCGAGCACAGCCTGCAGCTGTTGCGCGATCCAAAATTAGTGGGTCAGGCGTTTTTCTACTTTCGCGATCCTGCCTACAGCAAACCCAAAGCCGATGCGGGTGAGCCGGGTTGGCGCAGCGACGCCCCGGCCGATTGCCAGAAGCTCGAGCTGCTCAGAAGCAAGATCCGCAGCAGCGGCTATCCGCTGGTGGAGGGATTGAAAGACCCTGAGGCGATTGCCGAACGGATCAAAGCGGATCTCTGGGCGCTGATCGATAGCCGCTTTCCAGAAGGGGAGCAGCCCGATGCGCTGGCAAAGGAAGAGCACAAGCACGCTGACTACAGGCGTTCGCGTACCCGAGAAGGCCAGTACATCGGCGGCAAGGGCTACATCGATAAGCTAGAGTGCTGGCTTGCAGAGGGCAAGCAGCAGATCCTGATCACAGGGGAATCGGGGGCGGGCAAGAGCGCCCTGATTGCCAACTGGATGGCAGCCCATCAGCAAAGCCATCCGACCGATGGGCTTTATGCCCATCACTTGGGTTGCACCAACGACGCCAATGCATTGCGGCCGTTACTGGGGCGGCTTATTGACACCGCCTCGCGTGAGTTGCTTGCAGCTGGAGTGATTCAAGAAGCACTGGCCGTACCGGAGAACTGGTGGGAGCTGGTAGCCAAGGTGGCTGAAAGCCTCGAGACCATCAGCCTCTGGTGCGAGGAGCAGGGCAACCGCTGGATTTGGGTGCTTGATGGCCTCGATCGGTTGGATCTTGAGGATCAGAAGGCCTTGCCCTGGTTGCCGCAAAACCTGCCGGCTCGCATCCATGTGGTGGCGAGTGCCCTGAAGTGTCGGGCAAGGGAGATCCTGAACGAGCGGGGCTACACCACGCTCATCATCGAGGCGCTAGCGCAAGAGGAGCAAGGGCTTCTTATCCAGAATTATCTGGGCCGCTACAGCCGTGAATTGGAAGGGGGCCTGCGGGATCAGATCACCGCCCACCCCCTGGCTGGTTCACCCCTGTTTTTAAAGGTGCTGCTGGAGGAGCTGAGGCAATGCGGGCGCTATGAGACGCTCAAAACCCAGCTGGATTTCTACCTGAGCTCCCAGACGACGGATGACCTCTATGAGCGGGTACTGGAACGGCTTGAAAGTGATGGCAATGGAGACAGTGTCCGCAAGGTGATGACGGCCCTGTGGGCCAGCCGGGCAGGGCTTAGCGAACCAGAGCTGCTAGCAATCACAGGGCTGGTGCCATTGCAATGGGCGCCCATCGATCTGGCGCTGGAGAAGGCATTCGGCCGCAATGGCAATCGGCTGGTATTTGATCACGACTACCTGCGCATTGCGGTGGAAGATCGCTACCTACCGAGTGAGGAGGCAAGAAGGCAGGCCCATAGCGATTTAGCTGATTGGTATCAGGCCCGCGAGGGCTGGGATGAGCGCAATTCAGAGGAGCTGCCCTGGCAGCTGCAGGAGGCAGGCCTCCTTGGGGACCTGCGCGACTGGCTGCTTATGCCAGGAATCCTGGCGAATTTGCAGTGGGATCGCGGCGGCCGCGAAACCATCAACTATTGGCAAATAGCCAGAGCCAAGGAAGACGGCGAACTAGATGAGCTGATTGCAGAAGCGGTAGAGGATGAGATCGAGAAGAGAAGGGAAGACGCTGATGATCTGATCTGGTTTGTCGATCGCCTTGCCGGACTACTCAGTGAAGCAGGCCTTTACCGCGAGCTGTTGCTGAGGCTAAGGGCGCTGTCGCTTGAGTTGGAGGAGGCATCAGAGGATAGGGATGAGGAATCGATGCTCAGCAGCTTGCAGTGGCTGGCTGATGCGCACGGGGATCGGGCGAACTACCAGGAAGCCGAACAGCTTTACCAGCGATGTCTAGAAGCCCGTGAGCGGTTGCTGGGCCCTGAGCACCCCTCCACCCTCACCACCGTTAACAATCTGGGCCTGCTTTATAGCGACAAGGGTGACTACGAGCAGGCAGAAGCGCTGTATCTGCGGGCTCTAGAAGCCAGTGAGCGGCTGCTGGGCCCTGAGCACCCCGACACGCTCACCACCGTCGGCAATCTGGGCCTGCTTTATAGCGACAAGGGCGACTACGAACAGGCAGAAGGGCTTTATCTGCGGGCTCTAGAAGCCAAAGAGCGGCTGCTGGGCCCTGAGCACCCCGACACCCTCAGCACCGTCGGCAATCTGGGCCTGCTTTATAGCGACAAGGGCGACTACGAACAGGCAGAAGGGCTTTATCTGCGGGCTCTAGAAGCCAAAGAGAGGTTGCTGGGCCCTGAGCACCCCGACACGCTCACCACCGTCGGCAATCTGGGCCTGCTTTATAGCGACAAGGGTGATTATGAGCAGGCAGAAGTTCTGTATCTGCGGGGTCTAGAAGCCCGTGAGCGGTTGCTGGGCCCTGAGCACCCCTCCACCATCACCACCGTTAACAATCTGGCAGGGCTGTATCGAGCTAAGGGTGACTACGAGCAGGCAGAGGCGCTGTATCTGCGGGCTCTAGAAGCCCGTGAGCGGCTGCTGGGCCCTGAGCACCCCGACACCCTCGCCACCGTTAACAATCTGGGCCTGCTTTATAAGGACAAGGGTGACTACGAGCAGGCAGAAGCTCTGTATCTGCAGGCTCTAGAAGCCAAAGAGCGGCTGCTGGGCCCTGAGCACCCCGACACGCTCACCACCGTTAACAATCTGGCAGGGCTGTATCAGGACAAGGGCGATTACGAGCAGGCAGAAGCGCTGTTTCTGCGGGCTCTAGAAGCCCGTGAGCGGTTGCTGGGCCCTGAGCACCCCGACACAAACGGCACCCGCTATTGGCTCGCCAAGCTTCTTTCCGAGCAAGGGCGCTACAGCGAATCCATTACTTTGCGCCGGCAGGAGTTGGCAGTAGCAGCACAACGCGATGGCCGTGATGCTTCTGGCACCCTGACATCAATCCATGATTTGGCAGATGATCTTTATTGGAACGATGATCTGCAGGAAGCAGAACAGCTTTACCGAGAAGCCCTAGCAGGTTGGATGGCAGTTCTTGGTGATGATGATTCAGGCACCATGGCCAGCCGCTATGGCTTGGCCCGCTGCCTTAGTGCACAAGAACGCCATGGGGAAGCGATTGAGCTGCGGCGGGTTGAATTGAAGTGGTGCCGTAAACAGAATGGTTATCAGGATGAAGGCACTCTTACTTCGATTAATGAGCTAGCAATTGATCTGCGTGAATGCGGTATGCTTGATGAAGCAGAATCTCTATTCCGTGAATTACTAGCCAGCCGTGTAGCAGTGTTGGAACCCGAAGATTTCCTTATTAGCTGTTCACTTGGAGGTCTTTCAAAAACCCTTGAGCAGGCCGGCAAGTTGGAAGATGCCCTTGATTATGCCCAGCAGTGTTTGGCGCATCGCCTTGAACACGAAGGAACAGACAGTTGGTACACAAACAATGATCGCCTTGATCTTGCTCGGGTTTTATATAAACTCTGCCGCTCTGCAGAAGCCCTAGCCTTACTTGATGAGCTCCAGATAAGTGTTGGAGAAAACAAAGAGACCGATGACAATGATCGTCAGCTGCTAGCAAATTCTGCAGAATTACGACAGCTAATGAAGACTAGCTGAGTCTGAGTGGTGTCGAGAGGAACTCATCTGATTAGGAGAGCTAGTATGCCATAGGATAAGTCGCTGTTGCTCACTTCCTTTGATGCGATAAAGTTGTTAACTACATCATTCCCAACGCTTGCAATTGAAGTTTGGCTACCTTGCTTTGACTTTCAAATTTACAGCCACCAAATTTTTTGCTCAATTCAGAACGGGGCAAAATTCGCAACCATTCTAAATTAGGCAATCCCAATACGACATTTAGATTATCTATCCTGCAATCAGACAGGTCTAGAGCCTTAATGCATGAGATACGGCTTAGGTAGTAAGGGTTAAATACATACCCGGACCCGCTACCACCATCTGACGATCTAGGCTCATTTATCTGAATACGGCAAACAGGCAGTTCGGCCAAAGCATCTACTAATCGATCAGGTATATCGGGACCAATCTTTTCATGCGGGATCCTAATCCATAGATCTGGCAACTCTTTAATTGCAGATAAATCTTTTAGTGTTGGGCTGAGTATTACGCAGTTTAAATTGACGCATTTTTCTATTCCCTTTAGAGAATTAAGCTGATTACATGTATGTAGATCAAGTACCCCCTGGAGGCTGGATGGCAATGCGCCAAGCTTTCTAATCGGACAGTTGACTATAGTTATGGTGTCCAGCTTCTCTGGCCATATGCTTGGTAATTCAGCTAGAGAATTGCAATCTCTAATCTCTACTATCCGAAGATTTGGTAGCTGGCCTAGCACTTCGACATTGGTTAATTTAGGACATCTAATTATTCTTGCATGTTCAAGTTTTGATAGTTTGGCAAGTGCAGAGATATCCAGCAGTTCTGGTAGATTCCATAATTCAATGTTCGTTAGATTTGCCCCTTGGGTATCAATGCAACCTAGTTCAGTGATGCGTGGCAACCCCGAGATCTCTAGGCGCCCACCACCCATCTTGGGCAGATCATCAAGGCTCTCAAGGTTATTTAGCTCTTTGAATGAAAAGCCATCTGAATTAATGGCTACATTTTTCAACCCGTATAAACTTTTGATATGCCGACATTGATCAATGTCAAGTGTGTTCAAGCCTTCAGAATCTGTCAATGCGCAAAGGCTGTTAATTCCAGTGTTGATAACTTTTAATGCGCGAAGATTTTTCACAGATGGTATTAGTGGCCTTAGGTCAACAATGCCCTGGTTCCAGTTTAGATTTACAGATTCAAGATTTGGGCTTTGCTCAAGGCCACATATATCTTTGATGCCTAAGCTGGCAGCGTTTAGCTCCTTGAGCCTAGGGGCATTTAAGCCATTTAGAGTTGTAATTGGTTCCCTGGAATCTAGTTTCAGTGTCACAAGAGCAGGCATTTCATTAAACTGTTCAGCAATTGTGCCAAGATCTGGTCCATCAAGATTAGAATTATTTCCCTCTAGGTCAAGTTCCAGATACTCTAGGGCCATGAACCCTTTCAGCTCGGGTAAGCCTGGAAGGGTTTCTTTGATCAAGCGAACAGCCTGTTTGATTCTTGATCCGCGAGTGCCATCTGGAGCGCGAGATAACACCCCCAGCAAGGCATACATCAGATGGGGGTTTAATTCATTATTTGCTCGCTTGAATCTTCTACCAGCATATAAGCTACCTTTGCTTAGATTCAGACCAACCTCGGTAAGTAGAACATCTACAGAGCTAGGCTCACTTGCAAGAAGAATGCTCAACTCTTCTAAGCCTTCTCGAATTGACTTAACACTGCTTATTTTTATTTTTTTCCATATTTTACGTAAGTCGTCAGTCGGTAGTGCTGGGGGAGGTCCGGGTTCTTGGGACGGAGGCTCCAGATCATTGTCACACTCAAACTTGCTAAATATGCTCAATATCTCCTTAGCTTGTACAACAAGCTTACGTGTCCATACGCTTTCAAGCTTCTCGATATTATCTAGGTCTGTTATCAATACATCTGCTTGCGCTGGATCGGTAGTAAGTGATGCACCTTGCTTGACTGCTAGATTTGTTAGAGAAGTATCGTTTACTGCCTGATCAATCCACAAGGAAAGGTTTAGAAGCTGTTTGTCTTCCCTAAAGTCTTTAAACCAGATTAACGAGAGATTGCTAAATGAAATCCAGTCATTAAGACCACTCTCAATCTTTAGCTCATATTGATCGATGCCATGGGCTACGAGCCTCAATGCACGATCTGGAGTGGTGACAAGTTCAAAAAGTGGGTGTTTCATGGGAATGTTAATTAGTTGCCACGCAATATCTAATGATGCTTAGTCTTGAGAGAGGCTACTACAGGCTATCAGGCCTGCCCTCTGGCAAAATCTTAATCTATGCAATTTATGAATAAACCAGTACTTGTTGTTTCAAAGGGTGAAGCTGGCGTTGAAAAGGTACTAGGGAATGTTTATTAAATTCGTGTGTCATCACTAAACTCTCAAATGGCAGAGCCCCTTGATAAAAACTGGGATCCAGAAACTATTCAGATTGGACATGATGCATTTAGCGGTTTGACAGTTGTCATTACTGGCAAGCTCCAATCAATGGAGCGCACGGAGGCTGAACTGCTGGTTGAGCGGGCAGGGGGAAATGCTACTGGCTCGATCAGCTCAAAGACTGATCTTTTGATTGCAGGTGACAAAGCCGGCAGTAAGCTTAAAAAGGCTGCTGATCTAGGAGTTGAAGTAATTAATGAAGCAGAATTTATAAAGCGTTTAGGCTTGATACTCCCTTGAAACAGCCAGCCGTTTACCGGTGGTTGAGAACCTGGTCGATCCACGGACTTGGTGTTTGGCTGCTAGCTAGGGTATGCGCGATTCAATATTTCTAAACTCAAGCTTGGCTTGTCCTATTGGGACCGCACTGCCATCTCCTTGTTGTTAACACCCCATGCAGGATCTCCAGCTCTGGCGGTTAGTTCGCGGGCTGGTGGTTCAGGAAGTCTTGGACCTAATCGATAAACTGAGGACTACGGTTGCGGAAGAGCTCCAGATTGTCCTCTATCTGGTGCGGAGTCTCGAGGAATTCCACGACGGAATCGTTAAGGAGATGCAGGAGGATGACGGGTCAAGCACAGCTAGATTGTCGCCTGGACCGTTGACGCCGATCGCATTATGAGCAGCAGCCTAATGATTCAGAGTGTTTTACTGGATTGATGGTGGTAGTAGCTGTGAACCTATAGGTTGTTTGAGCAGTAACATCAGGTCGCCCCAGTTACCGGTGCTCTGGGTGATTGTTCTCGGCGGCCTTCCCAGTGACGACATCACCTACGGCGAGATCTGCCGTTTCATTTGAGATTCATGAACAATCTTTTGCTAAGCCTTGCTACTACGCCGGAACGTGCCCTGCGTCTGCTGGCCTTTGCGCTCGATCGCCTCGGCCCTGATTGCAGCGACTGGATGAAGGTGGATGTCGATGGTGATGGTGATGGAGTGATCACCTTCCGCGAATTACACTTGCCCGGAGCCAATCAGGAGATCACGCCTGAGCGCCGCTTTGCATCGATCAGTGTGTGGCTGGAGGCCAGTGCCGCGCAGCCTCATGTGGTGGAAGGTGTCTGCCAGCAGGGGGGATCGATCGCCTCTTCTGCGGAGGCTGCCCATCTGCTGGTGGCTGATTTTCTGCATTTGGCGCCCATTGAGGAGCGCTGGCCACGAAAGCTGGTGATCCCACAGGCTGAATTCGAAGCCATGGTGATCGGTGACAGCCTGCGTCCTTTGCGCGTCAGCACTGGTGCACCAGGTTCACTTCCCAAAAATCTGCGGGGGATCTGGAACCAACTCAGGTCCGGCAGCGTCATACAGATTCGCGACGGGCTGGATGCATTCAGTGCCCTGGCAGCAATAGATGGGGCTACTGCCGATCTGCTGCTGGAGGAGGTCGGCGTGGATGCGGCCACAGGTGCCCTGATCCTGGGCAACCGCTTCCAGCGAGCCAAGGAGGACGCCAATCCCCATCTGCTCTATGCCCTGCTGGGTCTGCTCTCTCGCTCCCCCAAAGACAGTCGCGGAGCCCTGCTCCGCCAGGCCGTGAGGGAACTCAAAGCCGACTGTCCATCGCTGCCTGAGCTCAGGGGATTCACCGCCCTGTGCAGGCTGGATCTTGTTCTCAACTATGCCTACGGCTACGTCGATCCCGATGGAGCCGTTGAGGCGGCGATTGCCGAACGCTTTGATGCGTTGCCTGCCCTGGAGATCCTCAGCATTGGTGGGGACTACAACCTCCAAATCACCAGCCTTAATGGCCTAATCGCCCCCCGGTTGCGGGAGCTGGATGGAGCGGGGATCAGCCTCAAAGATATCCAGGCGCTCGCCGGTAACACCGCCCTTGAATCGGTGATCATCAGGAACAATGATCAGCTGGTTGATATCTCTGCTTTGCAGGCCTCAGCGGCATCGCTGAAGCGGCTGGAGATCTCGAACACAGCCGTAAAGGATCTCTCGGTGCTTGCTCATGCTGGTGAGCTGGAGGAGCTGGATTTTGGCTGTTGCGCCAACCTCACCAGCCTCAAGGGGCTGGAGACGCTGACGATCACACAGCAGCAAAATTTCTCGATCAGTGAGCTGAAGAATCTCACCGATCTTCAGCATCTGCCAAAACTTATTAGCGGCCATCTCAGCCTCTGCGACCTCGCTGGACTGACGTCCCTTGAAGGAATTAAGTGTGCGGAGGATCAGATCAAATCACTCCATATTCATAATATGCCGAAACTCAAGGATATTGAAGCCCTACGTCAGCTGCAACGCCTAGAGTCATTGGTCATCAACAACTGTCACCAGTTCTCAACTCTGGAGGTATTGGCCGAACTGCCAGCTCTTCAGGATGTTGCTATAAGGGATTGCAAGAAGCTCTCCAGGCTGCCGGCCGTGTGGCCCGCCACGCTGACGAGCCTCGCAATTGAGTCCTGTCGGATCACTCAGCTCGGGGCTCTACCCGCCGCATTGACCGGCTCCCTCAATCTGGTCAGTTGCCCCAGCCTCACGAGCCTGGAGGGAATCGAAGCCTGCACGGGCCTGAAGGAGATCACGATCAGGCCCTCTATCACCGACCTGCAGGCTCTAACTGCACTTCCTGAGGCCGTCATCCACATCGACTTCTGCGACGGCGACCACACCCTGCCGGACGCCTTGATCAACGGCCTGGCGGCCTTGCCCCAGTGCCGCCTGCGCATCTTCGACAGTAGCTTTTGGTCGTCGACCCGGATCACCAACCCGGAAGTGCTCAGCCGGATCACCCACCTGCGAGCTCTGGATCTCTCCCAGTGCGATCTGGACGACCTGCTGCCGGTGATGGGGCTGGGGGAGCTGGAGCTGCTCAAGATCCTGCCCCGCTCTGAGCTGAGCAAAAAAATGGGAGGTTGCACCTTCGACACCCCTTCCGAGGTGGCAAAGCTACAACTGCAGCTGCTTGGAATGGGCTGAGACGCAACGGGGGTGAAGCCTGGTTGCTGATGGGGTAGGGCCGCGTGATAACCGCAGTGGAGCAATACAAACGTGCGGGTGTCGATACGATTCTGGATCTGCTGAAGGCTCACTAAACGATTGCAGAAGCCCTGCAGCTGTTGCTCCATGACCGCGTCTTCCCAAACTGAAGTTTCTAGCCAGCGCAACTGCATCTGCAGATGGCTGCGGCAGCAGTCGTTCCATGGATCCGGAACACATCGCCGCCAAAACAGACTTGGAGGCACTTACCAAGAGCCGCAGGTTTGTGATGATTTATTCCAAGGAGGTGGTGAGCAGCTGCCTGCTGGAAGCCGGTTACGCCCTGATAAAAGGCATCCCCTCCACTTACTTTGTCCGTAGCGATGATGATTTGCCCTACATGCTGCGAGGAGCTGTGGAGGCCTATGGCACCGCAAGCAGGTTTTCCTATCAGGATCCAAAGAAGATCTCCACGCTCTTTGCCAAACACTTCGACAAGATCATGCAGGCCTGATTGATGAAATACTCTGCGCAGGAAGATGCCAGACTTATCAAGCAGATCTGCGATCGTGAGCAGCTCTTGCTAGCAGTGGCTGAGAGTGTGAGCGTTGGGCACCTGCAGAGCCTGCTAGCAGCTACGCCAGGCGCCTCAACTTTCTTTCGCGGTGGGGCAACCACCTACAGCATTCATGAAAAATCCAGGCTGCTGAAGGTGGATTACAGCCATGCAGTCTCCGTGAACTGCGTTTCCCAGCGAGTCACATCAGAGATGGCGAGAGGCATTACTGAGCTCTTCAAAGTGCAGATCGGCGTAGCCACCACCGGCTACGCCGAGCCTATTACAGGAACAGGCTCATCATTGCTTGATCCCTACGCCTACTACGCCATCTGGGATTCAGGAGATAGGTCTTCAGGCTTGATTAAAGGGGAAGCGCGTGACCGTGTGGCCTGCCAGGAACTTTATGCAGAAACCGCCTTGCGCCAATTGCGCGTCTACCTGGAGACCCGTTACGGATAAGGTTGATAACTATTGACATGTACCTGAGATCCTCCCTGTGAGCAATAACAACCAGCGCCTACTCGAGTTGCGCAAGCTGCTCAATGACGCAGGCCACGCCTACTATGTGCTCGATGCGCCTCAGATGGAGGACGCGGTCTACGACCGCCTCTACCGCGAGCTGCTTGAGCTGGAAGAGCAGTATCCAGAGCTGGTCACGCCCGACAGCCCCAGCCAGAGGGTAGGTGGCACGCCCAGTGATGGTTTCTCATCGGTGCAGCACCGCATCGAGATGCTCAGCCTCGACAATGCCTTCAACGACGAGGAGATCGAACGCTGGCATCGCCGCCTGCTGCGGGAGCTCGACCTAGAAGAAGGTGCCGATCTTGCCATGGTGTGTGAGCTGAAGATTGATGGCAACGCCCTAGCGCTCACCTACGAAAAAGGACTCCTCGTGCGTGCCGCCACTCGCGGTGATGGAGCCCGTGGAGAAGAGATCACTACCAATGTGCGGACGATCCAATCGGTGCCACTGCGTCTGCCACTGGACAATCCACCAGATTGGGTGGAGGTGAGGGGTGAGGCCTTCATTCCAGATGACACCTTTGCCCAGATCAATCAGGACCGGCAGGCGAACGAAGAACCACGGTTTGCCAACCCCCGCAATGCCTGCGCCGGCACCCTGCGGCAACTCGATCCGAAGGTCGTAGCTGCAAGGCGTCTTGATTTTTTTGCCTACACCCTGCACCTCCCCGATGGCGTCGCTATGGCCCCCAGTAGCCAATGGGCTTCATTGGAATGGCTGCAGAAGGCCGGCTTTCGCGTGAACCCAAATGCCAGGCTCTGCGCTGACTTGGAGGCTGTACAAGCTTTCGCAGGGGAGTGGGAGCATCAACGTCATGAACTCCTTTATGCCACCGACGGAGTGGTGGTGAAGCTTGATGCGCTCGAGCTCCAGCATCAAGCTGGATTCAACGCCAAAGCCCCGCGTTGGGCGGTGGCCTACAAATATGCACCGGAAGAGGCACCCAGTCGGCTGTTGCGAGTGGTGGCCCAGGTAGGCCGCACCGGTGTAGTGACCCCCGTGGCGGAGTTCGAACCCGTGCCCTTGGCCGGCACAGTTGTGGGCCGGGCCACATTGCACAACGCCGACCGCATCGCTGAACTGGACCTACGGCAAGGCGACACTATCGTTGTGCGTAAGGCGGGCGAGATCATCCCAGAAGTGGTGCGAGTGCTGTCGGAGCTACGGCCAGCGGGAGCCAATGCTGTGCAGTTGCCTGACCACTGCCCCGCCTGTAACTCCGAACTGGTACGGGCAGACGGAGAAGTCGCCACGCGCTGCATCAACAATTCCTGCCCAGCCCAGCTCAAAGGAGCGATCCGCCAATGGGTGTGCCGTGCGGCAATGGATGTTGACGGTCTGGGCGAACGCACCATCGCTTTGTTGGTGGAACGGGGCCTGGTCAAAACGCTCAGCGATCTTTACCGGTTGGATGAAGTGACCCTTGCGTCGCTGGAGGGAATGGGTAATCGTTCAGCAGCCAAGTTGGTGCAGGCCCTTGATGCTTCGCGCCAGCAACCCTGGCCTCGCTTGCTGTTTGCCCTCGGTATCCGCAATATTGGTTCGGTGAACGCCAAAGCACTGGCAGCTGCATTCCCCTCGGTAACACTGCTGAGCCAGGCCGCATTGCATGAGCCAGATGCTTTGCAGGCCACCTACGGCATCGGCGGCGAAATAGCAGAAGCACTCTTTGAATGGTTCAGTAACCCTGCCAATCAGTTCCTGCTGCAGGAACTAGAGGCAATGGAGTTTTCTATCGAGGGCCCTGCTGAAACCAGCAATAGCATCGGCAACAGCAGTGCGGGGCTATTGGCCGGTAAGACATTTGTGCTCACCGGCACACTGCCCAACCTCAAACGCAACGAAGCCCAGGACTTGATCGAAGCCGCAGGCGGGCGAGTGAGTGGATCTGTCAGTAAAAAGACCAGTTATTTGGTAGCAGGCAGCGATGCCGGCAGCAAGCTCAGTAAAGCTGAGGAGCTGGGCGTTATGGTGATCGATGAGGTTGGGCTGCAGCAGTTGCTAGGAATCTGACGGTTCTCTACTAAATAGCTTTTATTCTGGATTCAATCACTAAACTAAGTATTAATAAAAAGACGCCGGCAATTCAAGCTATCCTGGTAATATGAAGTATTAGTGAGCTTTCGAGAGTTGATATGCTTCCTAAGATTTTATCTTCCTGTTCTGCTATTTTCTTTATACTTTCGCACTGCATATTTTATTAGCATCACCAAGCCCATAGCCAGCATGCCGATTAGTTTTCCTATGTTTTCGAAAAGTACCGCATAGGCTGATCCATCTGGCATGTCGCTAGTTATCATGCCGTTGCCGCTGCTCACTTGTTGGAGATTGATCACCTGTTGAGCGCCATAGATATTCTCTAGCTGTTCTCGAGCGCCGTTGTACGTATTTGATTGAACCTCAAGATACTGGAAGCCATTGTCGCTTCCTAACCAACACTTGGCACGCCATGTGGCCATTAATTTGCCTGAAGTGGGACAATTAATTATAAATTTCAGGTGCCGTATTTGCAAAACAAATTCGCAAGAATCAGTATTCTGATGCAAATCTTATTGCCGATCATGCCTCTGGTTTGATTTCTTGATAAAGTTTAAAATTACTTTCTGCTTCCAGATGCCTATTCTTGATCAAGAGCCATCAAATGTTTTGTTGATAAAGATCTTCGCGGGTTATCAAGCTTAGTTCTGCTTGCCCTGGCATTATTTTTATTTCATTCCCTAGCAACCGATTGGCCTGATTGGCTCGAACTTGCTCAAACAGCTTGCGAACGCTGCGGCCATTGGCAAAGTGATCGCCTTCCCCCTGTACCAACTGCTCAATTCTCTGGGTGAGGGTTGTCTCTGCTGTTTCATCCAAATTTAGACCCGCGGACTTCAGCATTTGCTTAAAGATTTGCTGGAGCTCCTGGAAGTTGTAATCCCGAAAGGGAACTGTACGGGTGAAACGGGAGCGCAAGCCAGGGTTACTATCAAGAAACTGATTCATCTCTGCTGGATAACCTGCTGCTATCACAACAAGGTTTGTCCGGTGGTCTTCCATCAGCTTTAAAAGTGTATCTACAGCCTCTGAACCAAAATCATTTTCATAGCCGCTTACCAAGCTATAAGCCTCATCAATGAAAAGCACTCCGCCTAGCGCGGACTCAACTACTTGTGTAACCTTGCCAGCAGTCTGGCCTATGTATCCTGCCACTAGCTCAGCACGATCGACCTCGACTAGTCTGTTTTGGGTGCAATAACCTATGCTATACAACTCCTTTGCCAGGATACGGGCAACTGTGGTTTTACCTGTTCCTGGATTTCCTGAGAACACCAGGTGGCAGCCAAGATCAACTGATGGCATGTCGTTTTGCCGCCTAAGCTTCTCCATCTGAAGTAGGTTAAGCAATGTACGTAATTCCTGCTTAACTTCCTGCACTCCCACCATTTGATCAAGCTCGGCCAGGGGGTGGAATTGAACACTTTTAGCATTATTCTCGCCATTAGCCGCTTGGCCCCGCTGTTGAAATGGCAGATCCTCCAGTTCAATGGTGAGGTGGTCCTCACGGCTACGGCTGGTTCTCGCCACTAGGCGAACAGCTTGTCGAGTAAGGGTCCTCTCAAAAATATTACGAACCTCTCGCCCATTACCAAAACCCTTCTGGCGCTGCTTCCAGGCTACTTCCATAAGATCATCAACTTGCTGTTTGCAGGCTGGAGTTAGCACATAGCTATGTTCGGCAGCAAAAAACTCAAAGAGTTGAGTGAGCTCCACAACATTGTAGTCTGGGAAATCAATGAATCGCGTGAAGCGCGATCGCAGGCCTGGGTTGGATTGCACAAAGTGCTGCATCTCCTCGTGATAGCCAGCGGCAATCACCACGAGATCGTCACGGTGGTTCTCCATGAAAGCCAATATCGTATCCAATGCCTCTTGGCCATAGCTATTATCATCACCTGCAGTTAACATATAAGCCTCATCAATAAACAGTAAACCACCTAAGGATTGTTCAAGAATCTCTTCTGTCTTAACGGCTGTTTCGCCCAAGTACTGACTAACTAGATCAACACGGCTCACTTCGGTGAAATGACCTTTGCTTAACCAACCTAGGCTCTTCATTAGAGATCCAATCAGGCGAGCTACAGTCGTTTTTCCTGTTCCAGGATTTCCGGTGAAAACCATGTGTAATCCAGCTTTTTGTACCTCAAGACCATGGGTCCTGCGCTCCTTTTGCATTAGACAGAACTGAATTAATTCGCGAATCTGCATCTTCACTGGCTGGAGCCCAATCATGTGATTAAGCTCAGCCATTAAGCTTTCAGTCTGCTTTTGCTGACTAGACTGCTTTGGTGGCATACTATATTCGCGGTTTGCAGATGGTTCATCTGTGGTCTCGCTTATATCTCTGTATGCCGAAAGATCAGGAAGTTTGCATAGGTCTTCCAGGGATTCATCAGCTGCTAGGTTCATGCCAATTGAGACTTGATCTTTTAGACTTGCGACGCAATCTCCGCTGACATTCAATGCACTGGCAAATACATCTATCATTTCTTGTAGCGACCAAGTGTATTCTTGCACCAGTCTATCGATGAGGATGTCTGCTCTTGCCTGATGCGCACCATCTGCGCAACTATTTATATCATCATTGTCGTTATCCATGCAATTATCATCACGGGTAATGCCCTTGGCTTCAAGGAGAGCCGAGTAAAATGACATATAATCCAATTGAATTTCAGTGTCTCTATGAACACAGTATCCACAAACTAAAACTAATTCTTCGCGCTTAAGCTCCATGGCATCATTGAATGCTTCAAGTAAGGTCTCTCCTTTCAAGCATGGCCGATCAGGAGATCTAAGCATTTGAATTTTATGGCAAGCACCTTGTACGCGTCTAAACCATTTGTCAAGATTTATGCCTCTTCTATGATGCTTGATATTTTCATAACAGGTAGCTTGCTTAAGGCTTTCTAGGTCTCTATTTGGCAGATAAGTAAAAAGAAAAGATTGATACAATTCTACGGCATCTTTAGATAAGTTTTCAGCATTCATTGCAACGAGCTCAAATGCTAAGGACACTGAAACTGTGATGATTCCATCGTGATCACCGATCAGCTGGGGCAGTCTCAGGAGCAGAGGATGCTTAGCTGTGAATTGCTTAGCAAAATCTGTGCCTAGATTCATGATTTATGACTGGGAGCTGTAGTAACAGCGGGATCTGCAATAGGTATTGCTTGATTCAGTTTACAGTAGTTTTTCTGGGAAGTCAAAAGGCCCAGCAAGGAAGGCTCTAGGCTTTTATGCAAAATATGAATAATTGACGGATATGGCGATGATTTTAGAAATGCGACTGGATTTTAAGGTCCAAACCCTGAGTCAAAGAGGTGTTTAAGGCGCTGAACGACGTCAAGCTTGTGAGTCATTGCGATCAGCCATGGCTCAACTGTCACAATGTCTTTACCAATACCCCGCTCCACACCCTGATTGAGCAAGAATGAGTAAGCTTAGCAGATTGATAGATGTCGACCACTTCAAATCAGGAATTTTTAGCTCAAGTTGATATAGAGGCTCTTTTTAACTGGATTGAGCAGCAGCCTGAACTTCATTACCTTCGTGTTAAAGCTGATAGTGCTTTATGTGAAATAAAGCCTGCTAATGCCAGCCCCGAACAAAGAATTACACTCAAATTTGAGCAGGAAAGCGGCAGCCGTAAATTGGGGCCTTTTCAGCATCTAAAGGAAATTGTGTGGGTTCCTGGGCAGAGCATGCGGGGAAAGGCTTTCTCTACGCCTGAACTTGATAGCTCTCTTAATTCTGTTGCGAAGTTGATGTGCATCTCAACCCTTTGGGACTTTTTCACTACAATACCTCTCTTTCAATTCAGCCTTTCAGGACCTCTGGGAGTGGCGGCTGGGCCCATGGCAATACTGTTGTCATTTATTTTGCTCTGGGCATCCAATGTAGCTGGTGAGAATTCTACTGACCGACGCCGAGGCCACTCAGCCAAGGCCACCTGGAGCCTGATGGCATTCGTTTTGTTGTGCACCGCAAAGACCCTTTTTTCAGGGGTGGGGGTTGATCTCTGGATCGGATCTCGTGGTATCGCCTCCACATTTGCAGCACAACTTGCAGCAGATAAACTTTCGCAAGATAAAAGACAACTAAAACAAATTGAAGGTAGTGGTTCTGATTTTCAACTGGCTTCTCGAACTTGTCGAGACTTGGAGCAGCAAATGAAGGAACTTGACCGAAGGAGTAATGAGGTTCAGTATATTTCGTTATTTGTTCGTGCTTATGGTCAGAATGTTGTAACTATTGCCGATAGAGGCCTCACCCCGAAGCAGTTGATTAACCGCTACGGATCAGCTGGTGCTATTCCCGGTATCTGCCGCCAGCGGGATGCTCTCCAAGCTTTGAACATGGAGAAAGGAAAGCCCCTGGCGGCAGCAATCGAGACAAAGTCACAAGCTATCGCTCAGAAACCAGCACTTGTTTACCTTCAACAACAAGAGCCAGAGCTCTTCGCAGAGCATTTTCGCATGGTTAATGGCAAACTAGAGTGGGTAAATGGTGCGGAAGCAGTTGGGCAGGCAACCAATCAGTTTTATTCAAGTTTGTTTGCTGGTAATCTTGGCATACTTGGGTTTCCTTTATTCACACTTTCCGTAGCCGTGATTCTTACCGGTGCCGCAACTATTCTTGTTTATCAGATTTCACTGAATAGGGAAGTGATGGCTTCTTATTCCGGCGAGTTACTTGAATTTCGTGACAAAAAACTTGATGAGTATTTGAGCTTGGTCCTAGCAAGTTCCCATCGTCCGCTGTCGCCATATCCAGATTCTATGGACCAAGATTTGGATGCACCAACTGAGGTGCTACAACCCATAGGTGAATCGGAAGCTTATGATGCACGCAGCCTTGGCTGGTTAAAATTGAACGCTCGATCCTCAGCTGATAAGTATTACGCCACCAAGCTATATCGATCATTGATGATTGATCTCTGGAGAAAGCACATTGCTGAAACTGGTCAAACCTACTACCCAAAGCTCCGAAATGATCTAATGGATCATTATAGGTTAATTGATCATAGTGCTGGCTGAGGGTAAAATCAATTAGATCGCCCTCTTCTAAGTTCATTAATTGAATATCTGCTGATTTCATCGACAACATTTAGCAAGCTTGTAATCCTTGGCTGAGATGCTTGAGTGTTAATTTGCTCGGCTGCCATCACAGGATTCGCTATATTTATCTCAATGCTAGATTCCAGTAGATTTGTCTTTGCCATCGAAATAAGAAGCGTTTCGTCCATGCTGAATTCAAAGTTTAACCCCCTGAATTCCTCAGCTAGTTTTTCAAGTAATAAAACCATCTTTGGCTTGAGAATCTTGGCAATTGCAATTTCCGACTCTCCATGTACTTTGTAAGTTGAATTGAACCTAGATGATGTAGATTTCCATTGCTCACCTCTCGATGTACCTCCGTAGTTATACACATACAATTCAGTAGCTATGTCAATTTGTGCTAAAATTGCAGTGCGATAGAAGTGGTCATATACTTTCTCCTCTCTTTGCTGTTCCTTGCCATTGGAATCTGTATAGGTTCTAATCACTGTTCGCTCATTTACCCAGTGAAATTGTATTAATTCATAGGGAATGTCTGCCGTATTGCCTTTGGATAGTCCAGTATGCAACGATGTTACTTCGCGTGAGTAGTCTCCGCGTTGAAACTCATAGTAATAGTAAGCTAGCTCTTCAGCTTTTTCGGTTGGGTCAATATACTCTTCTGTAAGATTTATCGAATTGGCTTCATAAAGTCTTTGCAGTTCGCGGTTTATCCTTGAGATCCGATGTTCTCGTTTCATTAGTAACCAGGTTGATATGACTAGCAATATCAGTGAAGCTGCTATCATAAAGAATATGAGCGTGCCGTTGGCGGAAATTAGTGAGCTGGCTACACAGAGAAGTAGTGAGCCTGTAATGCAAAGTATATATATACTGTTGTCAAAGCATATGTTTGGCGTATGCTTGGAAATTGATAGAAAGACCTCTGATAGTTCTTTGTTTGAATATCTAGCAGAAACGGCGGCTTCAATCTTGTCAAGTGCTAATGATACTATCTGATTTTTATTTGAACTGGCGGAGTTGATGCTATTCATCTGAATTTATATTCTATGCCACTTTCTGCTTCGCTGTCGCGAAATGCTGGATAGGCATTTAACCGTGTTCCAAATGCGTTGACAACTGAGTTTGGAAAAACTTCTATCCCGGAATTAAAATCAGCAACGCTACGATTGAAGATCGTTATGGCCGCTGCAATATTTTCTTCAAGCTCTATCATTTCGGCCATCAAATCTCTTATTATATCTGCTGAATGTAGGTCAGGGTAAGCCTCTGCTACAGCACGAAAACCTGTTAGAACGGACTGGGTTTTCTCTTCTACATCTAACAACGCATCAATGTCGATTTTTCCTGGTGAAACTCTAGCTATTGCAGATCGCAACGCGGCTACACCAGTGAGAAGTTGCTTCTCATGGCTTAGGTACTCTTGAGTTAGTTTTTCAAGGTCTGGTAGCAGTTTAACTTTTTGACGCTGATAGGTAGCAACATCTGACCAACTTCTTATGACATTATTTTTGTTATTGACAATGCCATTGTAGATTGAAATAAATACGATTGCTATGACTACCATTAAAGCGAATAGCAAGATAGACATAGGCTTGTGTTCGTGACTGATGATTCCATCGAACCATAATTCTTTGGTGTCTAATTTGTCAAGCCTTTGGTGTTCAATTTGGCTTATGGGCTACTGAAATCCTTCGGAACCAGACTCAGTCTGCACTTCTTAACGGCTTTTGCTGCTTCTATTCATATCCTGCATAACCCCTCTCTATGGTTAAGGCTGTGTTGCCTATATGACTAATTGGAAGGTTGTTTTATGCTTAAGATCACCTAGATACCGGCCGTCTTTATGCAGTAACTGCATAAAGGCAAGTGATTCGGTCCACTGTTGGTGTTTTCTCTGCTAATGGTACATCTGTTTCCCACAAGGTTTGGGTGTTTCTGTCCAGTACCTTCCGCGACTTCATGCAGGAGACAGTTCGGTTGGTAAAGCAGGTGTTCCCAGAGCTGCGCCCCAAGGCCCGTGGGCTTGGTGTGGAGGTGGTGGATTTGGACCTGTGCTGGGGCATCACAGAAAAACAAATCCGTGAGGACAGGTGATTCCGATCTCACTGGCTAGGGAGGGATGATGTTTCCCGCTCACTCGCCGCAGCGTTCGAGCACGGTTTGAATCACGGCTGCAGCGATGCGGAAATCACTGGCATGCAGCTCCGCAAACACACTGCGTGCCGACGCGATTAAGCCCCTCTGCTTCGCGAGGCCGATCACGGCGGCCGTGCCAGCCAACTGCAGCCCAAACTCCTGGGCAACGGATCGGCCGGCCCGCTCGTCGATCAACAGCAATGTTTCGCCGCCGAGTGCAAGGCCCAGCCGGATGCTGGCTGCCTCAGCTTCATCGAGGTCAGGTAGTACCGGTGAGTTGCTCTGGCACTGGACAGCTCTTAGCCAACCGGCGGCAATTGCAGCTTTAATGCGTGCTTCAGAAGTAGCAAAGCTGCCTGTGAGCACTTCGCTTAGTACGACCTCAGTGATCAGCACCTCGTTGAACAAGGTCTGCAGCCAGCCAAGCCCGTCCACCCGAGCGAGGGCGATCAGGGGGCTGGCGTCGCTGATGATGATTGAACCCACTGCTCCAGGGTGTCGAGATCAGCGTTGGTTTCGGCCGCTGTGAGCCGGATCGCCGGGATCCCCAGGCGCGAGAGGTGTGCAATAAAGCTGGTTACATCCATTTCAGCCACATGGGCTGCCCGCACAAGTGAGAGTTCACCGTCACGGAACAGGGCTGTAGCCATGGCTGCGCGCACCCCCGGGGCTTGCAGCATTCCACCGTCTTCAAGGCCTAGCAACACCGCATCAGGGTTGTCGCGATTCAGCACTACTACAGGCCCCGCTTTGGCCTGACGCAAGGCCTCGGCGGGATTGTTCTTTAGCCCGCTCACGCTGACCGCATGCATGGCCCATTCCTCAAGGGCTAATCAGATGGGATTATTCTAGGGGATGTTCGGGTGTGGTTTGCCTCGGCCAACAGATTTGCCTGCCGAGCTTCGCAGGTGGCTGGCAGGGTCTTGCCAGGCAACTGTCCTAAGGTTGAACCATCCCAAATCCCCTGCAGCGACTATGCATGTGCTGCATAGAAGCCATGGCTGAACCGCTGCCGACGGTCCCTGATTCCCGCGAAATCCGGGTGTTTCTATCCAGCACCTTCCGCGACTTCATGGAGGAGCGGGACCTGTTGGTAAAGCAGGTGTTTCCTTCCCTGCGCAGGCGTGCCAAGGACCGGGGCGTGGAGGTGGTGGATGTGGACCTGCGGTGGGGGATCACTCAGCAGGAGAGCGAGCAGGGCAAGGTGATCCCGATCTGCCTGGCGGAGATTGAGCGTTGTACCCCTTATTTCGTGGGGATGATCGGTGAGCGTTACGGCTGGATTCCACCGGCAAATCAGTATTCGCCAGAGGTGATCAATAGCCAGCCATGGCTGGCTGCTCATCTTGGTGGCTCCAGTGTTACCGAACTGGAGATCCTGCATGGGGTGCTCAACCGATCGGCGATGACCGGTAGGGCGTTTTTCTATTTGCGTGATTCGGCCTGGAGTAAAGCCCAGGCGGAGCCGGGTTTTGTTTGTGTAACCCCAGAGGAAGCAAACAAGCTTGCTGCCCTTAAGGATCGGATCCGCGCTAGCGGCTATCCAGTTGCGGAAGATCTAAAGGATCCCAAGGCCATTGCTGAGCGCATAGAAGCCGACCTATGGGAGTTGATTAACCAGCTGTTTCCCACCGCTGAGCAGCCCGATGGCCTGGAGAAAGAGGAGCGCAAACATCGCTCCTACCGCCAGGCACGCATGGAGCCATACCTGGGCGGTAATGATTACATCAAGCAGCTGGGGGACTGGATTGCAGGCGGCAACCAGCGGATCCTGATCACCGGAGAATCCGGTGCGGGCAAAAGTGCTCTGATCGCCAACTGGGTGGCAGCCCATGGGCAGGCCCATCAAGATGACGTGATCTATTGCCATCACCTGGGCTGCAGCAATGACGCCATCGCAATTCGACCACTGCTGGCTCGGCTGATTGATACGGCTATATGCCTGTTGCCAGAGGAGTTCGGCAGTTCCCTGAGTGTGCCTGAGGACTGGTGGGAACTGGTGGCAAAGGTGGCCGAAACGTTATTGGTATTGGGCCGCTGGGCGGTGCAGAACAAGCGCCGCTGGATCTGGGTGCTTGATGGCCTTGATCGCCTGGAGCTGGAGGAGCAAAAAGCCCTGCCCTGGCTACCGGTAAATCTGCCAGAAGGCGTGGTGGTGGTGACAAGTGCGCTGGAGTGTTCGGCTCGCTCGATCCTCCAGGAGCGCGAGTACACAACGCTGACGATCGGTCCATTGCAAAAGGCTGAGCAGGCGGCTCTGATCGAGCGCTACCTGGAGCGCTACACCAAGAAACTGGAGCACGAACGGCGCCAGCAAATCCTGAATTGCGAGCAGGCGAAGTCACCACTGTTTCTCAGGGTGCTATTGGAGGAGCTCAGGCAATGCGGACGGTTTGAAACGCTGAAAGATCAGATCGAGGCTTACACCAGGCCAAAGGCTGACGGTTCCTTGGCAGTGGATGACCTGTACGAACGGGTGCTGGAACGGCTTGAAAACGACGGTAATGGAGATGCCGTTAAGAAAGTAATGACGAAGCTATGGGCCAGCCGGGCGGGTCTAAGTGAAACAGAAATACAAGAAATCACAGAACTAGCGCCATTGCAGTGGGCACCAATTGATTTGGCTTTATTTGAGGCCTTTGGCCGTAATGGCAACCGGCTGGTGTTTGACCACGACTACCTGCGTAAAGCAGTGGAAGATCGATATCTACCGAGCGAGGAGGTAAGGCTGCAGGCCCATAGTGAGCTGGCGGATTGGTTTGATGCTAAGGATGGATGGGATGCCCGCGATGCAGAAGAGCTGCCTTGGCAATGGTTGCAAGCTGGAAGAATTGCTGATCTACGCAAGCATCTACTCAAACCTTTGCATCTGGCCTATCTGAACGACTACCGAGGTAGCCGTGAGGTGCTCGACTACTGGCTACTAGCCAAAGCTGAGGAAGGCGGCGAACTAGATGAGCTGATTGAAGAAGCGGTAGAGGATGAGATCGAGAAGAGAAGGGAAGTCGCTGATGATCTGATCTGGTTTGTGGATCGCCTTGCAGATCTACTCAGTGAAGCTGGATTGTATCGCGAGCTGCTACTGAGGCTTAGGGAGCTATCGCTGGAGCTGGAGGAGGCCTCAGAAGATAGGAGTGAAGAATCTTTCCTAATTAGCTTGCAGTGGCTTGGTGATGCGCACATGGGTTTGGTGAATTTCCAGGAAGCCGAGCAGTTGTACATACGATGCCTAAAAGCCCGTGAGCGGCTGTTAGGTCCACAGCACCCCGACACCCTCACCACCGTTAACAATCTGGCCGCGCTGTATAAGGACAAGGGCGATTACGAGCAGGCAGAAGGGCTGTATCTGCGGGCTCTAGAAGCCAGTCAGCGGTTGCTGGGCTCAGAGCACCCCAATACCCTTGGTACCGAAGGTAATCTGGGTCGGCTATATAAAGATATTGGCGACTATGAGCAGGCAGAAGCGTTCTACAAACGATGCCTAGACGCCCTTGAGGTACTGCTGGGTACCCAGCACCCTGACACTCTCGCCACTCTTGGCAGTCTGGGCCTCCTGTATAGCGACAAGGGCGACTACGATCAGGCAGAAGCTTTATATCTGCGGGCTCTAGAAGCTCAAGAGCGGCTGCTGGGCCCTGAGCACCCTGAATCCCTCATCACCGTCGGCAATCTGGCAGGGCTGTATCAGGACAAGGGCGATTACGAACAGGCAGAAGCGCTGTATTTGCGTTCTACTAAAGCATATGAACGACTGCTGGGCCCTGAGCACCCCTCCACTTTCATTAACGTTGGCAATCTCGCTGGGCTTTATAGGGAAAAGGGCGATTACGAGCAGGCAGAGGCGCTTTATCTGCGAGCTCTAGAAGCCAAAGAGCGGCGGCTGGGCCCTGAGCACCCCAGCACCCTCAGCAATGTTAACAATCTGGGCCTGTTGTATAGCGACAAGGGCGACTACGAGCAGGCAGAAGCGCTTTATCTGCGGGCTCTAGAAGCCCGTGAGCGGCTGCTGGGCCCTGAGCACCCCGATACCCTCAGCACCGTTAACAATCTGGCCGTGCTGTATCGCAACAAGGGCGACTACGAGCAGGCAGAAGCGCTTTATCTGCGGGCTCTAGAAGCCCGTGAGCGGCTGCTGGGCCCTGAGCACCCTGACTCCCTCACCACCGTCGGCAATCTGGCAGGGCTGTATCAGGACAAAGGCGATTACGAGCAGTCAGAAACGCTGGAGCTGCGGGCTCTAGAAGCCAAAGATCGTTTGCTGGGCTCTGAGCACCCCTCCACCCTCACCACCGTCAACAATCTGGCAGGGCTTTATCAGGATAAGGGCGACTACGAGCAGGCAGAAGCGCTGTATCTGCGGGCTCTAGAAGCCCGTGAGCGGCTGCTGGGCCCTGAGCACCCCGACACGCTCACCACCGTCAACAATCTGGGCCGGCTTTATAGCGACAAGGGTGATTATGAGCAGGCAGAAGCTCTGTATCTGCGGGGTCTAGAAGCCAGTGAGCGGTTGCTGGGCCCGGAGCACCCCGACACGCTCACCACCTTTGGAAATCTCGCCAATTTATATAATCATAAGGGCGACTACGGTCAAGCAGAACCACTCTATCTGCGGGATCTAGAAGCTAGTGAACGGGTACTGGGCCCTGAGCATCCCCAAACACTTACCACTGTTGGTAATCTGGCCGGGCTCTACAGAGATAAGGGCGACTACGAGCAGGCGGAGACGTGCTACACGCGCTGCCTTGAAGCCCGTGAGCGTTTACTGGGCCCTGAGCACCCCGACACCATCATAACTGTCGGCAATCTTGCCCTTAATTTTCATGACAAGGGCGACTATGAGCAGGCAGAAGTGCTGTTTCTGCGGGCTCTAGAAGACCAGGAGCAGTTGCTTGGCCCGGAGAGCACTTCCACCCTCATTACCGTCAATAATCTGGCCAATCTGTACGTGGGCAAAGGCAACTATGAGCAAGCTGAGTCTCTTTATCTGCGGGCTCTAGAGGCTCAGAAACGGCTTCTAGGATCTGAGCACCCCAACACGCTCACAACCTTTGGCAATCTGAGTCAGCTTCTTTCCGATCAAGGGCGCTACAGCGAATCAATTCCCTTGCGCCGGCAGGTGTGGGCAATAACAGAGAATCGTGATGGACGTGATGCATCCGCCACTCTGACTTCAATTCATCAGCTCGCAGAAGATCTCTATTCGAACGATGAGTTAAAGGAAGCAGAACAACTCTACCGAGAGGCTTTGGCTAGTCGGCTTGTACTTCTCGGTGACGATGACGCAAACACCATGGCTAGCCGCTATGGTTTGGCCCGCTGCCTCAGTGCACAGGAGCAATATGGCGAGGCAATCAAGCTACGGCGAGTTGAGTTGGCCTGGTGCCGCGAGCAGAATGGCGATCAGGATGAAGACACTCTCACCTCCATTCACGGTCTAGCAATTGATCTCCGTGAAATCGGTGAACTAGAGGAGTCCGAAGCCCTATTCCGTGAGCTAGTGGCTGGACGCCAACAAGTGATGGAGCCAGAAGATTTTGATATCGGCCGTTCACTTGGAGGTCTGGCCAAAACTCTGGAAGCAGCCGGAAAGTTGGAGGAAGCGCTCAGTTGTGCCCAGCTCTGCCTTGTTCATCGGCTTGAGCACCAGGGACCCGATGATTGGCATACCAACCGCGAGCGGCTGCATCTCGCCCGCGTTCTGCACAAATTAGGGCGCAACACAGAGGCGATTGATTTGCTACTGGAGCTGCAAGCAAGCATCGGCCGCAACGCCAAACCTGATGAAGACGATCGTCAGCTGATCAGCGACGCCTCTGAGCTGTTGCTGCTCATCGACAAGGGTCTTCCTGAAGCATGAGTTCCCCCACCTCGCCAGGTGGACATCCAGCCCCTGCTGGGCGGGACCAGCAAGTCATACGGGTGTTCCTGTCGAGCACCTTCCGCGATTTCATGCAGGAGCGTGACCTGCTCGTGAAGCAGGTGTTCCCATCACTGCGCCGCAGAGCACAGGAGCGTGGTGTGGAAGTGGTGGATGTGGATCTGCGTTGGGGGATCACGGAAGAGGAAAGCCAGCAGGGCAAGGTGATCGGCATCTGCCTTGCAGAGATCGAGCGCTGCCGGCCGTACTTCATCGGCATGCTGGGCGAGCGCTATGGGTGGACGCCCCAGCCGAGCGACTATCCCGAGGAGCTCTTCGAGCGGGAGCAACTGGAGTGGATTCGTGACCATCAAGGAGGCGCCAGCGTCACCGAGCTGGAAATCATGCACGGCGTTCTGAATGACAGGGAGATGGCCGGCAGGGCTTTCTTCTACTTCCGCGATCCGGCCTGGAGCCGCGCCCAGAACCAGCTCGGCTTTGTCTCTGATACGGAGGAGGAGAAGCAGAAGCTCGCAGACCTTAAAGAACGCATCCGCGGCAGCGGCTTCTTAGTTGCGGAGAACCTCGCCGATCCCCAGGTGATCGCCGATCAGATTGAGGCTGACCTGTGGACCCTCATCGAGGAGTTCTATCCGGATCTGGATCAGGCCGATGCGCTGGAGCGCGAGGCCCGCAAGCACGCCAGCTACCGAGGGAGCCGGGTGGGGGTGTATCTAGGGGGAGACGACTATATCCAGCAGCTGGAGGAGTGGATTCAGGCGGGAGAGAAGAAGATCCTGATCACGGGCGAATCGGGAGCCGGCAAGAGCGCCCTAATCGCCAACTGGGTGGCAGCCCATGGTCTGGCCCATCCAGAGGATGTGATCTATTGCCACCACTTGGGCTGCAGCAACGACGCCAATGCGATCCGGCCGCTGCTGGCCCGCATGCTCGACACCGCCTCGCGGCTGCTGCTGGAGCACGATCTGATCAGCGAAGCGATCCAGGTGCCCCAGGACTGGTGGGAGCTGACGGCCAAGGTGGTCGGCACCCTGCAGGATCTGGGCCGCTGGTGCCGCACCACCGGGCAGCGGTGGATCTGGGTGCTCGATGGACTTGATCGTCTTGATGCAGAGGATCAGCAGGCCTTGCCCTGGCTGCCGCTGCTGATCCCTGAGGGGGTAAGCGTGGTGATAAGCGCCCTGGAGTGCCAGACCCGAACCATCCTGGAGGAGCGCCAGTTCCGAACGCTGACTATCGGCCCGCTTCAGCGCCCGGAGCAGGATGCCCTGATCGAGCGCTATCTGGAGCGCTACACCAAAAAGCTGGAACCCGAACGCAGGCAGCAGATCCTGAACTGCGAGCTGGCGAGATCACCGCTGTTTCTGAAGGTGCTGCTGGAGGAGCTGCGCCAGTGCGGTCGGTTTGAAACGCTGAAGGATCAGATCGAGGCGTACATCAAACCCAACGCTGATGGCTCCCTTGCGGTGAGTGATCTGTATGAGCGGGTGCTGGAGCGGCTGGAGAGCGACTGCGGTGTGGAGGTGGTGAGGAAGGTGATGACGGTGCTGTGGGCCAGCCGGGCGGGGTTGAGTGAGTCGGAATTGCGGGGGATCACTGAGCTCGCGCCGTTGCAGTGGGCGCCGATTGATTTGGCGTTGGAGCAGGCGCTTGGGAGGAATGGGAATCGGTTGGATTTCGATCACGAGTATCTGCGCAATGCTGTGCTGGATCGATACCTATCCGAGAAGGAAAAGCAACATCATGCTCATAGCCATCTTGCCAACTGGTTTGATATCCCTGTCGACTGGGATAACCGTAAAGCACAAGAATTGCCGTGGCAACTGCAACAGGCAGGTCGCCTTGCGGATCTAAGAGGGCTGCTCTTAAATGTGAGACAGTTATACGCACTGGCTTTGGCGCGTGACAGTCGAGAGGTGATTAACTATTGGATTGCGTCAAAGGAAGATAGCGACTTTGAGCTTGATGAGCAGATTGGGAGTGCAGTGGAGTCAGAGATCGAGAATTGGAGAGGAAGCGCGGATGAGAAGATCAGCTTTTTGCGCCTAATTGCTGACCTGTTAAACGAGGCCGGTCTATATCGAGAGATGCTTCTAGAATTGCGCAGAATGGAGCTCAGGCTAGAAGAGCAATCAGATGAATGCCACGAAGAAAGAATATTTAACGTTCTTAGACAATTGGCAGATGCTTATCGACTTGCCGGCAACCATGAAGAAGCCCTGAAACTTTATGCCTCTACCATTGAAGAGCAAAAGCGAGCCCTTGGCGATCAACATCTAGCTACTCTAGGCACTATTTCATGCCTTGGTAACCTCCACAGACGAATGGGAAATTACAGTGAGTCAGAATTCTGCTTTAATCATTGTTTGCTCAACTACGAGCAGCTTCTTGGTTCAGAGCACCCTGATTTTCTTGCCACTCTTGATAGCTTAGGATTGCTTTATGGCCTGATGGGGTACTATGAGCGCTCAGAGTTCATGCACAAGACCTGCTTAGAAACCAAGAAGCGCATCTTAGGACTCTCTCACCAATCTACACTAATTAGTCAAGGTAATCTTGGTAACATCTATTGGTATATGGGCCTATATCCGCGCTCATGGGATTGCCTTAGTGCGGCGCTGCATGGTTTTGAAATGCTTCTAGGGCCTGATCATCCAGATACACTTACGGCGAATAACAACCTGGGAAATTACTATCTGGAAATAAATCTCATGAAAGAAGCGGAGGATCATTATACTCGATCCCTGGTGGGACGCGAGCGAAAATTAGGTTCCAGGCACCCCCAAACACTTTCATCAGTCGAATGCTTGGCCACCCTATATTATCAAACAAGTAGTTTCAGTAAATCAGAAGAGCTTTATAAGCGCGTACTCTCTGCAAGAGAGCTTGCTCTTGGCCATGAGCATCCTGATACGCTACAGACCCTCGGAAACCTTGGCAATATCTATCTTACTATTGGAAATCTTGAGCAATCGTTTGAATGCTTTCGACGCTGCGTAGATAGTTGCGAAAGGGTTCATGGCGCTGAGCACCCACAGACATTAACTGCCTTGGGTCGGCTGGCTCAATTATATAGATACACTAGAGACTATGTGCAATCAGAGGCTTATTACATTAGAGCCTTGGAGGGGCAAAAGAGAGTTCTTGGCCCAAAGCATAGGCACACACTTGCGACCATGAATAATTTGGGACTGCTTTATAAAACGACATCTCAATATGAGCGATCAGAGGATTGCTTTCTGAAAGTCTTGGAAGGTCATCAACAATCGATGGGGCCTGAGCATCCCGACACCCTTGTTTCTCTTGGAAACCTTGGAGACCTATACATGGAAAAAGGTGATTACGAGAAAGCCGAGTCTATATTCAGAAATTGCCTGGAAGTCCAAGGACGAGTCGTGGGCCGCGAGCATGCAAATACTCTCACCACTCTAAACAATCTGGGTAGCGTCTACTATTATCTTGGCAATATTAATATGGCGGAGGACTGCATGGTCAAGGCTATTCGTGGCCGAGAATCCCTCTTTGGCAATGATCACCCAGAGACCCTGGTATCTGCATGCAATCTTGCTGCAGTCTACAGCTCTCAAAGGCGTTATTTGGACGCCATCCCCCTGCGCCGCCGCGAACTGGCCTGGTGCCGCGAGCAGAACTGTGATACAGATCCCGGCACGCTCACCTCGATCAACGCTCTAGCGATCGACCTGCGTGAAGCGGGCGAGCTAGAGGAAGCAGAAGCTCTGTTTCGCGAGCTATTGGCATCTCGCCAGAAAATTCTGGAGCCCAGTGATTTCGGCATTGGCCGTGCCTTCGGTGGTCTGGCACAAACCCTGGAACTTGCTGGCAGGCTGGAGGATGCCGCGGCTTATCGCCAACAGGCTCTTGAGCACCGCATTAAGCATGAGGGGCCGGACGCCTGGTGGACGAACCGTAATCGCTTTGACCTGGCCAGGATTCTTCAGAAACTTGAACGATTTGATCAGTCCACCGCCCTGCTGGATGAACTGCAGACAAGCATTGCTGGCATCGAGGATCCCGATCAGGAGGATCAGGAGCTTTTGGCGGAGGCAGCAGAGCTTCGTGCGTCAATTCAGGTCGACGGCAATGGTGAGAATGATTGAGGGCTTTCGCAGACACGTAATAAAGTAGCGCATGCCTCTATACTTATTTGAGCCTGCATTAATTAATTCATGGCTAATTGCAATTTTTGCGAAAGGCCAGTTGCTAACAACAGGCAAATAATTATGCGTTGTGCTAATTGTGGTGCAGTATTTTGCGGTAATGGCAACTGCAGTGGTTCATTTGGACAAGGTAGATCAGGGGGATACTGCAAGGCTTGCATTAAAAGCAATGTAGTGAAAATGGCCTAATGGCTATTTATGCAACTGTTTCTTGTAGCTAGATTCAGTCGAGCCTAAGTAAATACGATCTTCCTTTACCAGGGATAGGCCTCTAGTGCCCGCTGCAGCGCGGCGAGCATTGCGGTTACATCTGTGAGTGTTACGGCGCGGCGACTGCCGCTGCGACTGGGATGACCCATCCAATTACCGAAGACCCGCACTTGATGTAAGCAACTAATTAACCAAGGATCAAGCTGTTGTCTGTTCAGTGCCTGTAAACCCTGGAAAAGAGTTCCTCTGCGCCAACCAAGGTGTTGTCTCACTAAGCGTTCAATTAAGCGACGGCTATGCAAGCCAAGGGCTACCGCAGTTGTTTGCAAATCATCGAGCTGGTATAGCAGCTCAGAAATGTCACCGTCCACATCCAGTTGAGGATGATTCTTGCTGAAACCATGCAACACCATCACAAGGGACTGTGTTGGAAGAACGGCAGCCTCCAGCTGTAATAGTTGTCGTTCTACAGGAAATCGCTGCAACTCCTGATCAATCCTCGACGCCAACTGCTCCAGCGCTGGTCGCTGCCTGTCAAACAAGACCAAGCGTTCTAAATCAGGCACATGCCTAAATCCATCGCGGCAGCGCTCCAGCAGCGCCGGAAATAACCGTTCCGGATCCACTCCCTGGTTGCCAGCGCTTAATAGTGGTGTAGCCACGGTGGGGCAGTGGATCCCATGCAGAGGCAAGAGGGCCAGTAGGCAAAACAGTTGGTTGAAGGCCGGCCAGGTAGCTGAGTCGTTTGTAGTGCCGACTGGCTGCCTAGGGCTCTCCACTACGGCAATACGCCTAAAGCGGGTGTTGGAGCCTTGGGGCCAGGGGGGAGATAACGGTGAACTAACCCAGGCACCTACTTTGCTAGCACTTAAATCAAGGGCCCTTGGCAGTTTGCCCAGCTGAATTCCACAGGCCCCGTGGAGCCGTGCCACCAAAGTGCCAGGTACCGGCTCGTAGTTGCCGGCATAGGCAGAGACCACCAACAGATCTGCCTGTAGGCCCAACGCAAATAACTCGCCTGCCTGGAGTTCCACGGTGCGTTCGGCGCTGCCGGGGTCCACATCAAAGGCGTTCAGGAGCATGGATTGTTCTCCGGGGTCGGCGCCGCGCATAGTTCTAAGCGCAGGTGACTGTCGCCAGGGGATAGAGGGGACTATGCAAAAACTGAATATGTTGCTTTTTATCTAGTTCCGACCCCCCTTGGCAAAGCCTTGTTCCATATTGTTGCTTAAAACAGCCGCATACCCTAGTATCGCGAAGCAAAGCAATTGTCCACGTAAGTAGAATATTGTTAATTGCCATAAGACCTGTGAGTCAAGGTTTTGTTCAGGGAGCTGACGGGCTTGTATTTATTCCTGTTAGAGATTTGAATGGGATCTTTGTTTTTCAAGGGAGTGACTGCCCCCTGGGTAAGCCAATCGACAAGTATTTGTTTGAGAAAGTTAGCAGGTTAGTCGATTCTTGTGAAGGCCTGGAAGATTTTGGTTCTTTTGATCAAGACCCAGATGAGCAATGTATGCAGCAATGGTTAGTCCATGAACTTATCGAAGACAATAAGCACATTGAAATTCTGCAAGCGATTGTGCCAAATGAGTACGTTGGCGATATCTTGGAGTTGCTAATGAATTGTATTTCACAGGGAGGAGGGTTTAGGCCAACAATTTTTGTGGATAGTGATATTTCAGGCCTCTATTCAGCGGCTCAAGATATTGAAAATGAATTCTATGATATGGAGTTTAAGGTAGAAATATTTGCCGCAAGCTTGGCCGCCGAAAAGGGATACAATCTTGAGTCTATATGTTATGCGTGGGAGCAGAGTGGTTGGGACGATGAAATTGAAGCTCTAAGGGCTTTTGCGACATGCTAGGTCTGTTCTGAAGGCAGAACAGCTCTATCGAACGTCTGTTTATTTATACCCCTATTCTATTCGACCACCTGTGTCACCTGCCTAGCGCCAATGGTCACCGGCAAGCAGGGGCCGAAGCTTAGTGCTATTCACTAGGCGCATTTCTTTTTAGATGCTGGGTATGGGGATCGCTGGCGTTAGTCATGTACGAAGTCATGCTGGAAATCACTGCGGAACGAGAAGCCGCGCCGTTGCTGCATGGTGTTGCTGGTAGAAGATTTCATTGGTTCTCAATGATTTGGGAATTTGATAGTTTTAAAATTTAGTAACCTGTATCGCCCCAGCAAAAGCCATTGGCCAAATGCTTTGATGGTTATATTTTGGTATCGGCATATTACCCCTACCATCCTTATGGTTTGTTCAGCAGGCCTCGCCCTTTATATACGAGCACACCATTCCATGGAAATGGAGAGATGATTCCTTGGCCAGGTACCATGTGGCTGGTTACCAAATTGGTTCCAAAGCAACGGAATAACCCAGGCGCCTACTTTGCTAGCACTTAAATCAAGGGCCCTTGGCTGTTTGCCCAGCTGAATTCCACAGGCCCCGTGGAGCCGTGCCACCAAAGTGCCAGGTACCGGCTCGTAGTTGCCGGCATAGGCAGAGACCACCAACAGATCTGCCTGTAAGCCCAACGCAAATAACTCGCCTGCCTGGAGTTCCACGGTGCGTTCGGCGCTGCCGGGGTCCACATCAAAGGCGTTCAGGAGCATGGATTGTTCTCCGGGGTCGGCGCCGCGCATAGTTCTAAGCGCAGGTGACTGTCGCCAGCGGATAGAGGGGACTATGCAAAAACTGAATATGTTGCTTTTTCTAGGCGTTTGGCGTCAAAACAAACCCTATTGCGTATTGTTGCCTAAATCGGCTGCGGCAACTATCGTTGTGGCTCTTCTCCATTGTTTCAATGAACCCTGAAGAATCTATCAATCCTCCTGGCCACCCAGAACTAAGCGATAACTACAATGCTGCCGACACTATGCCAAGCAATGTAGCCGAATTACTTACCCGCTCCCAACTGGACAATGCCCGGGACGTGTACAAGTTATTTGAGTCACGCAGCGCCTTGAATCCCTATCAAGATCGTGAGCTAGCGGTAAAAATTATCACCAAGCTTGCAGACTACCATGATAATTATATATCAAAACTGATTGATGAGGGCAAAGCTGAAAATATATACAGTTGGTCAGTGGACCTGCATAGGCTGCGCCTAGCAATTGAGCTGCTTGAAAAGGTTGAGCTTTCGGATGAATGATTCATGGCATTCAAGTAATGTGGGTCAGATTAATATTTGCAAGGCAAGTTACTAGCGGTTTAGCGCCTTGGGGTGCACATCCCAGCTGAATAGCTAAAACCATTGGCGCAGCTGCCTGGGTGCTGGGGTTGATAGGCGTTTGTGGCTCCACCGCCACGGGGTACACATACCCCAGCCGAATAACTAAAGCCATTGGCACAACTGCCTGGATTGGTAGGTGAGTAGGCATTGCCACCACCGCCGCGGGGCACACACACCCCTGATGAATAAGCAAAGCCATTGGCGCAGCTCCCAGGGTGTTGGGGCGTGTATTGAGCTGCTGCTGGTTTGCTGCTGGAGAGCACTAGGCCGGCAACCAGGAGAATCTTGAGATGAATAGACATCTTGCTCTGAGTATTTCTCTAGCATTATGAAGCTTGCTGCTTCTTTTGCTCAAGTTGCTGTGGCAGATTCCAGCAGCTGATCTAGCCTGCGGAAAATCATTCCGCAGTGGTTGCTATGCAATTACTGCATAAAACAAATGATTAGCGCTGGCCCTGCGGCTGACTTTGTCACTGGCTGACTCTTTAGACCCATGGCCCACTCTCGCCCCCAGATCCGCGCCTTTCTCTCCTCCACGTTTTCGGACTTCCTGGAGGAGCGCAGCCTGCTGGTGAAGGAGGTGTTTCCTGAGCTGCGGAGCAAGGCGAAGGATCGGGGCGTCGAGCTGGTGGAGGTGGACCTGCGTTGGGGCATTACAGAAGAGCAGAGCAAGCAGGGCCAGACCATTGGGATCTGCCTGGATGAGATTGAGCGCTGTAGGCCCTATTTCATCGGCCTGCTGGGTGATCGCTACGGCTGGGTGCCTCAGCATGGTGATTACAGGCCGGAACTGCTACGGCGCCAGAATTGGTTGCCGCCACACCAGGGCAACGCCAGCGTTACCGAGCTGGAGATTCTGCACGGGGTTCTCAATAACCCTGAGATGGCCGGCCGGGCCTTCTTCTACTTCCGTGATCCGGCCTACAGCGATGCCAAGGCAGCGGAGGGCCCCGGCTGGCGCAGCGAGAGCCCCGAGGAACGGCAGAAGCTGGAGGCCCTCAAGGAGCGCATCCGCGCCAGCGGCTTCCCGGTGGTGGAGAAGGGGGTGGCCACTCCCAAGGCGATTGCCGATCGAATCGAGGCCGATCTGTGGAGCCTGATCGAGGAGCAGTTCCCCGAGGTACCCAAAACCGACCCGCTGGAATTGGAGGCCGCCAGGCACGCCAGCTACAGGGCCGATCGCACGGGCCTCTACCTGGGCGGCGAGACCTACATCCAGCAACTCCAACGCTGGATCAGCGCTGGTGAGCAACGGATCCTGATCACCGGCGAATCCGGTGCGGGCAAGAGTGCCTTGATCTCCAATTGGGTGGCTGCCCACGAGAGCAGCCAGCCGGACGATGTGATCTTCTGCCACCACCTGGGCAGCAGCAACGACGCCAGTGCCCTGCGCCCCCTATTGGCGCGGATGATCGACAGTGCCTCAAGGTTGCTGGTCGAAGCCGAAGAGCTCAGCGAACCCCTAAAAGTTTCCCAGGATTGGTGGGAACTGGTCTCTCAGGTGACCAACACCTTGTATCGACTGAGCGTTTGGGCGATTCATCAGCAGCGCCGCTGGATCTGGGTGCTAGACGGCCTCGACAAGCTGGATTTGGACGACCAGCAGGCCCTGCCCTGGCTGCCCCTCGTTCTACCCAAGGGCGTTCACGTGGTTGCCAGTGCCCTGGACTGCCAGGTCCGCTCGCTCCTGCAGGAGCGGCAGTTCACTGAGCTCACGATCGGCCCCCTGGGCGAGGCCGAGCGGGAGCAACTGATCCAGAAGTACCTGAGCCTGTACACCAAGGAGCTGGTGCCCGCCCTACGCCAGAAGATCACCGGCCACCGGCAAGGCAGTTCGCCATTGTTTCTGCGGGTGCTGCTGGAGGAGCTGCGCCTCTGTGGCAGGTTCGAAACGCTGGCCGAGCAGTTGCAGGGCTACCTGACTGCGGAATCGGTGGCTGACCTCTACGAACTGGTGCTGCAACGGCTGGAGCAGGACGGCCACGGCGATGCGGTGCGGAAGGTGATGACAGCGCTATGGGCCAGCCGCGCGGGCCTAAGTGAAAACGAACTGCTGGCGATCACTGGCCTGGTGCATGCGCAATGGGCGCCGATCGGCATCGGCCTGCAGGAAGCCCTGGGCGAAGCCAATGGAAGGCTGGTATTTGGCCACGACTTTCTGCGCCAGGCCGTCAAGGCTAGATATTTAGCAACTGATGAGATGCAACGTGATGCACATAGCACGATTGCCGACTATTTTGAGTCTCGCGACGAATGGGACATACGTGATTCAGAAGAGCTGCCGTGGCAGCTGATTCGAGCCAATCGTATTCAGGAACTAAGAGATTGGCTTGTCCACCCAACCGCTCTAGAAAGCCTGGCCGAAGATCTTGAGACCAGAGAAGTAATTAATTTCTGGTCGGCCGCGAATTGCGATCACGAAGAAGAACTAGACGAAGCAATCATGGAGGCCGTTGAGCAGGAGATTGAGAAACGCCGAGAGGATCCGGAGGATCTGATCTGGTTCGTGGACCAAATTGCTGAGTTACTTGACGAGGCCGGACTTTACCGCGAGCCACTACTCAGACTCAGGGAGTTGTCACTGGAGATAGAAGAAGCATCAAATGGCAGAAGCGACGAATTCAGGCTGTGCAGCCTAGAATCATTAGCGAATGCCCAACGCAGTCTTGGCAATTACGATGCGGCATTAGAGCACTATCAGCGCTGCCTCGATGCAAGCGAAAAACTGAGGGGCTTAGAGCACGATAGAACTCTCGAAGTTGTTGCGTTACTAGCTGTTACCTATCGCCTTAAAGGCGAATATGACAAGGCGGAGGCACTATATAAACGTTGCTTGGAGGCACGCGAGCGCCTGCTAGGCACGGAGCATCCAGACACAATCGCTATAATCAATAACCTTGCCGTACTTTATAAGTCTATTGGCGACTACAGCCGCGCAGAGGAGAGATACCTGCAGGTACTTAATGCAAATAGGCGTCTATTGGGCGACAAAAATACAAGCTTCCTGATTACCGCTTTCAATGTCGGACGCCTATATTTTGACCTCGGCGATTTCGCGAAGGCAGAAATCTACTCGAAGATATCTCACGAAGGCCTTATGGGTCACTACGGAGAAGATCATCCAATGACGCTTGAGTCTGCTTGCCAATTGGTGATGCTCTCAGTGGAAAGAGGAGATGTAGAGGGCGTTGAGGCTCAATGCAAGAGCATTCTCGAGAAAAGCCGTAAGATATTTGGTCCCGAGCACGTTGATACAGCTAATAAATTGGGAATTCTGGCATACATATACAAAAAGACTGGACAATATGAGATGGCCCAGGAGGCCAATCTCGAAGCCTTGCTTGTTTTTGAAAAGACATTAGGTCTGGAAAACCCCAAAACCCTGACTGCCGTCCGCAACTTAGCCGGATCTTTTCTGGACAACGGCAACTACAAGCAGGCGGAGATTCATTACAGGAGGGACTTGGAGTCCCTTGAGCGCATCCAAGGCCCAGAACATCCGAATACCAACAGCACCCGCTACGACCTTGCTAGATGCCTGAGCGCCCTGGAACGCTATGACGAAGCCATCCCATTGCGAAGACTCGAGCTTGAAATCGCGGCCAAGCGCGATGGTCGAACAGCAGCTGGCACTCTCAGCTCCATCAGCGGCCTGGCCGGCGACCTGGAAGCAAACGGTGATATCGAGGCGGCCCAACCGCTTTACCGCGAGTGCCTCGACGGCAGGATCGAAACCCTGGGCGATAAGCATCCGTCCACCATGGCCAGCCGCTACGACCTGGCCACCTGCTTGAGCAGTCTGGGTCGTTACGAGGAAGCCATCGAACTCAGGCGCATCGAGTTGGCCTGGTGCCAACAGGTGAAAGGCTCCGAGCATCCCGACACGCTCACCTCACTGGGCGTTCTGGCCCGGGATCTCTCCTTGACCGCTGCGGTGGAAGAGGCCGAAACCCTCTACCGGCAGGCGCTGAACCAGACCACCCGGAACCTCGGTGAGGACCACCCCGAAACCATGGGCCTTCGCCATGGGCTGGCACGTTGCTTGAGCGCTCAGGAGCGTTATGAAGAAGCGATCGAACTGCGTCGCATCGAGCTGGCCTGGCACCGTGAGGCCATGGGCGATCAGGACGCCATCACCCTGAGCTCCATCAACGGCCTGGCGTCCGATCTGGAAGCATCCGGCGACCCCGAAGCAGCTGAACCGCTCTACCGGGAATGCCTCGCTGGGCGCATCGAAACCCTAGGCAATGACCACCCCGCCACGATGGCCAGCCGCTACGACCTGGCCCGTTGCCTCAGTGAGCTCGAGCGCTTCGAAGAAGCCATCCCCCTACGCCGCCACGAATTGGCCTGGTGCCGCCATACCAACGGTGACACCGACCCCGGCACCCTCACCTCGATCAACGATTTGGCCAACGACCTTCGCGAAACCGGTGAATTGGAAGAAGCAGAAGCCCTCTTCCGTCAACTGGTGGCAAGCCGCCAGCAGGTGCTGGAGCCGGCTGACTTTCAGATCGGCCGGGCACTGGGCGGCCTGGCCAAAACACTAGAAGCAGCAGACAAGTTGGAGGCAGCGCTCATCTATGCCCAGTTCTGCCTTGATCATCGCCTGGAGCACCAGGGACCCGATGATTGGCATACCAATCTCGAACGGCTTGATCTGGCGCGGGTGCTACACAAACTGGGGCGCAACACAGAAGCAGTTGAATTACTACAGGAGTTACAATCAAGCATGGGCCGCAATGGCGAGCCTGATGACGACGACCGGCAGTTAATGGCAGATGCCTCTAGATTGCGATCAACAATCGAAGGTGATCCAGAGTAATGATGAACAGACTGAATAGTTGATCAATCCAAACTATCCATTGCGCATAAGAGAACTTCCAGTTTCCACCCACCCCAGTTTCAGATCCGCACCTGATCCCTGCTACCCCTTCGGTTCACCCAGCTTGGACCAGGCCCAATTGGCCAGGGATAATCCCGCAGAATTCGTAGCAGGGCCATCAACATCGCCACCATGTCGTCATGGCTCATCCAGCGTCAACACCCGCCGCTGCACGCTTGAGCGACGCAGCTCGAGCCCTTCTCACGGCAGATCCGTTGTACTCGCTTGTGATTGACGCTCCAACCATCAAGCCGTCACCGCCGCCGGTAAACCAGGCGTCGGCCCCAGCGCACATGACGCCGGACCGACTTGCCCGGTGTGAACTTCGTAGGCGGGGGCCTATCTAATCGTTGCCGAACAGGTCCACGTTAGTAGGATATTTAAAATTGCTATAAGACCTGTGTGTCAAGGGTTTGTTCAGGGAGCTGGCGGCCTTTTATTTATTCCTGTTAGAGATTTGAACGGGATCTTTGTTTTTCAAGGAAATGACTGCCCCTTGGGTGAGCCAATCGACAAGTATTTGTTTGAGAAAGTTAGCAGGGTAGTCGATTCTTGCGGAGGTCTGGAAGATTTTGGCTCTTTCGATGAAGACCCTAATGAGCAATGTATGCAGCAATTGTTGGTTCATGAGCTCATAGAAGACAATAAGCACATTAAAATTCTGCAAGCCATTGTGCCAAATGAGTACGCTGGCGATATCTTGGAGTTACTAACCTTAAGGACTTTTGCGACACGCTAGGTACATTCTTAAGGGCACCACGAAAATTACCTGGAACAGATGACAGCAACAGGCAGCTCCTGTTCAGTAAATGAGTTTTATGCGGTGGTTCGCGTGTGTAACTGGATTTTTCGAGGTGCCCTAAAATGCATTAATAGAATACAAATTAACTCCGCACCCATAAACCATGACCCCATCTACATATATTTCCCAGTCACTATCATACCCCTCGGCTCCAATATAGTTGAAATCTTCGCCGTCGTAATAAAGCTCTCCGTTTGAGTATTTGAGGAGTGACATGTCGAAGTCTTCGGCGCCACAATGATCGTAATCAACCCCACAACTTTTGCTAAATTGAATATTCACGATGCAAAACTCCTTTTCAATGCACTGAGGAACCAGCTCTCTAATCGTGGGGTCCTCCTCCTGGAATTTATGACCTATATTCTTATAAATGACAGTACCGTTTTCACCCTCTACTTCTAATTTACCGCAAGACACCAAAAATATTGCAGCGCTTTGGAGGATATCGAGGGAGAAACTGTCGCCGTGAACAAAGCGAATAAAGTCTTCGCAGAGTACTTTAAATTCTCTTTTATTATTCCTGTTTTTAATTAAGCGCTCTATTAGTTGTCGAACTTTAAGAGTGCTTTCGCTATCACGTAAGCTGAATTCATCACTATCCCATCCTTCAAAAGGATAAAATACGTAAAGATTACGTGCCTCCGATTCGTAATCAATTCTAAAACTCATTTTCTTCTCAACTTGATAGGGCTTTCTTGGAGGGCATTTGGGGATCATGATAATCTAGGCTGTTGCTCAGCGCAAGTCCCCGGTTTCAGGAAAGATGTCACCCCTCTGATCAGTACAACCGGGGGCTTGAGGGCATGACTAATGCGTCGATACAGCGAGGCCGTCAAGGCTGATGTGAGGAGGCGGATGAGCCCGCCACACAGGCAGAGCGTGGCCTGGATCTCAGAAGAGCTGGGCATTCACCTCGACACCTTCTACAACTGGAGAAAGGCCTGGCGGTTGCAGGGAGAGGTGGTGCCGTCATCCGAGAAGGAACCAGAGGGCTGGAGTGCTGCCGACAAATTCACGGTGGTGCTGGAGAGCTTCGGGCTCAACGCCACAGAGCTCAGTGCCTACTGCCGCGAGCGGGGCCTGTTCCCGGAGGCACTAGATGCCAACGCCAAGCCGGTGCTCACGATGGCCGAACAGAAGGAGCTTGAGAAGCTTCGCGCCCAGGACCAGCGGGAGATCAAAGCCCTACTGTCGGATGCAGCGGCATTACGGGAGTTGCTTGATCCTTCTTCGTGATACTGCCATGGCAATCGGGGCTATAGGCTCAAGGGACTAAGCACGCGACCCTCCCGTGAGTAGCCCTCAGCCATCGTCTACCAAAACTAATTCAGAACAAGACCTGCTTGACGTTGCCAAGCAAGCTGTTGCCATGTTGTGCGACATCGAACCAGAAGATGTTTACGTCAATGAAGAAGGAATTATCGACTTTTCAACACCAACCTCGAGTGCAGCAGTTTTCTTTTGGGTTGACAGCGATGACGACGAACCCGCCTCCTATCAATTCCGCTGCCCACTGCTCCTAAGCGTCGATGATCAGCCCCTTGTTTACTCATTGATTAATGAGATCAACAAGGATATAGTTTACGGACAAATCTATTACTGCGATGGCAATATTTCATTTTACTATCGGCTTATGGTGGATAAACCAAGCCCAGAAATGCTTATTACCGTGCTTGAATACATGCAAAAGACAGGCGATGATTACGACGACAAGCTCAAAGCGCGCCTAGGCGGCGGTCGTTTGATTGAGAAAGAGGAGGACGAAATTGACGTCTAGCACTGGGTTATCTAAGTCCGGGTTATCGAAAAATGGCTTGTCTCATTATTCACTTGCAAGGTATTGACCATCTGCCATTGGCCATGCCGGTTTGCCATCCCAGGGATCGACTGGGTATTTCAGTCTCTCGGCTGCATAGTCAGCACCCGTGGTCGCAGCGAACCATTTTGCAATAATATCGGCGTCACAATGACGCCTGCATAAGTCGTAGATTTGATTCCAGTTTAGTTGATCAAAAAACTCTTCCTGAGAAATAGTTAAAATCCCCTCCTCTAGGTTCTCGGCGTGGAAGTTGTTGTCAGGCGTCCCGTAATACCCCCTGAAGAATTCCTTGAACTCATCAATACTAGAATGCATGACTAAATGCAGGCAACGAAGAAGAAACGCCTTGTCCTCCTCATCAGCTTTTGAGTATGCAGCCACATCTTCTTCCTCCACGAATTCACTTACAAATTCAAGCATAAATTGATTGTATTTGTTACTTGCATCATATTGGCCCAAAAGCACAAGATCAAATAGGCTTATCGAACTCATGTCGATAGAATCGGCCCCATCTCGCTCGCGGTAACGCTCGCCGCCAAGCTGCAACTTCAGGATATCGTCATAGTAGTCGAGTTTGTTAACGATCTCGGCAAGCGTCCACTTAAGCAAGTCGACCGAGGGGCTCCCAACGATAAGCCTGTAGTAGAAATGGATGCATCCATCTTCGAAGTAAAGTTGACCCAGGGGAAGATCCTGGTTTACAGTATTGATTACCTTGTAGACAATAGGGCGCTCTTCAATGCCATCGAGAAGAATAGTTTGAAAAAGAAAGTAATTAGGATCGATATTGACACTCAGGAAAACGGCAGCGCTACCATCGGATGCATCAACACAAATCTCACCATCCTCATCGACACGGACATCTTCCGGCTTGATGCTGCATGAGGAGGCCACAGCCTGCTTAGCGATCGCTAGCAGGGATTCATATTCATGGCCCGACTGTTTTGCCATCGTGTCGAAGCCACGGTTCGAATGCCAGTTTAGCAAGACAACGGATCTTCCTTACCCCACTGTGGCCAAAACCACAGCCTCCAGCTACCGTTACGTGATGCAAGTACTGGATCAAGCCTCTCCATGGAGCTTCAAAGTGAATCTGGCCTGCTAGCCCATGGCCTGATACAGGATCCCGGAGCAGTGCCGTTGGTACTTGCGGTGGTGGGCCACCGCGACCCGTTGCCGGAGCTGTTGCCAGCCCTCGAAAAAAACTTGCGTCAGCAACTCGAGCAGTTGATCTATGCGCTGCCTCATACGCCCTTGCTGATGCTCAATGGGCTTGCTGAAGGCATCGACACCATGGCTGCCCATGTATTCCTTGACGTGGTGGCCAGTGATCGTAAGCGCCGAGGGGCCATAACACCCCACCATCAATTTGTGGCGGCTCTGCCCAAAACACCCAACGACTATCGCCAGGATTTCCAAAGCGCTTCCGCCCTCGAACACCTCGAGGAGCTGCTCAACCGCAGCGATGGCATCCTCCATCCCGGCAACTGCAGTGACTTAGCAGTGCCTCCTGCGGCCAACGGCTTGCAAAGACCAGCCGATGACCCCATCTGCTACGGACAACAAGGGATCTTTCTGGTGCGTCACTGTTTCATGCTTTTCGCCTTCTACGACGGCGTAGAAACCAACCTGGTGGGGGGCACCTCCCAAACAGTGGCCATGCAAAAAGGGGAACTTCATCCCCTTTTTGTTGGTGTTGATGAAGTGCTCGCCAATCGAGAGCCGGGTGTTTTGATTACCCACCAGACCCCTCGACATCGCACTGAATCGCCCCGCAGCAACGCTGGAAACGTTCGTTTCTGGAATGGGGGCGCAGAGATTCAAGGTGAAGGAGTTGCGTTGCCATCAAAGCTGCTGACGATCCCGAAAAGGCTGGAGCAGATCAATGCCTGTATTGGAAAACCGGGCTTCAAACCCACCTGTTACGACAATACTGAAGGGTTCTACACCAAGATCTGGAGCTACGCGGATCAGGTTGCTAGAGAAAATAAAAACCTCTACGAAAACTGGTGCCGGATTCTTGTGGTTACAGGACTATCACTGGTGCTGCTCGCCCAGTTATCGCCGGTGGTGCCAGGGTTGTTCTGGGCACTATTGTTGCTGGCCTTCTGGCTGTTTCCGAAACTGCAGAAAGGACCCAAGTTGTCGTTCATAGAACAGCGCTGCCTCGCTGAATGCCTTACTGTGCAATATCTGTGGATCGCGCTTGGTATCGACGACGATGCAGCCGATCTCTTCCACACCCGCAGTAACAAGGAATTGGGCTGGATTCGTAATGTGTTGCGCGGTTCTCGGGTTCAACTCCTCAGCTTCCATAGCCATGAACCATTAAACGAACAAGCCATGATCAAAGCCAGTGGCTGGATCAATGGCCAAGTTGACTATTTGGGAAAACGAATCCATGAATTTCGGGTTCTTGCTAAATCGTGGAAACGCTTTGCCATTGCCTTGGCAATTTTGGCTGTAGCTGTAGCCACTGCAGAGAGTCTGCCCAACGCTCCAGAGGGGCTGCAAAGTTTGGTGGTGGTTTTGCTGGCTTCCTTGGCATCCGCCTTGGCATATAGCAATCTCATCGGCTATGCCGCCACAGCCGATCGCTTTAGCCGCAGCCTTCGGCAGTTCCAGCGCGGTAAAGATGCCCTCGCCGTTATTGAACTGGCCCCAGGCGCCAGGGCCTCAGATCAGCAGGTTCGCAGGCTGATCGTGGTAGAAGCTGTGGGCCGCGAAAAGCTGGACGAACTCAACGACTGGGTGGCCAGCCAACTGCAGCGCGTTTATGCACCTGGTGCATAGAACGACGACATCATTATGAACTTTTGTGCCCTTGGCTTTGGTCGGGCAACTATTGGCCACTTTTAGAGAAGACAACCGTTCTCTTTGCGCCTAAAGTGCAGCCGTTGCTTTATCCATCAAGCGCCAATCCATGTCTGCTTTTTTCTCCACGTTTGTCGCTAACGCGCCCGACGAAGACGGTGATATCGGCGTTGAGACAGAACTAACCGTCGCCAACGAAACAGAACACCCCATCTATCAAGTCCAGTACAAGATTTGGTATTCCGACCAGGATGGTGTCACGTTCGAGGAAAGCGATAGCTACGACGACGTGTTCCTTGCACCGGGTGACAGCCACACGATTACTCCCTGGGGACGGGTAAATAAGCGCGACCTAGTCGGCAGTGCTGTCAAGGTGAGGGGGGTTGGCAAGCTTGCACGGCGCGACTTTCTTTTGCTAGGAGAGGTGGCAATTCCGGCCGCAGGCTCATCCACACGGCTGACCACAAACCTTGACTTCAGCTGGAATTCTGGGCCCCTTTCAGTCATAGTGTCGCGCTCAGCTCCAGATGCAGACGGTGACTTTAATCTGGAATTCAAGGCGCTGATTGAAAACCAAAGTAACCAGTACCTCAAGGTCGTCACCCTCAAGGGTCAGCTGATCGATGCCGATGGGGTAGAGATTCAGAACGACGAAACAGAGCGTGAAATACCGCCAGAAACGGCTGTCCTTTATTCCAGCAGCTTCTACAACTCCAAGTCCGGCCAACTGGAAGGCGCCAAGGCCTTGTTCTCCTTGAAAGCGCTGATCCCTGTGGGCAGCTTTGAAGCCACTGAGACAACTGAAGTCGGTGAGGAGTGAGGCAGACCAGCCATGAGAAAGCGAGAACTTCTGTTCAATTTGCTGCGTTGGTTGCTAGGGGGTGATCGGCAGGCTTCCGAAAAAGCCCAGCCCAGTGAAGTTCAGCCGTCAGCATCAGATGAACATGAAGTGCTGGCAACAAGCGCCATTAAACAATCCTCCATCGATCCCCAGCTCTCTGCTATGAGCACACCCGAGATCCAATCCCCACAACCAGCAGCACCTTTACCGGCTGATCAGTTCCCGAAACTTGGTGACGAGATTAGGGATTTACTAGCATCTGAGGATTGGGAGGAGGTGAACCAGGGTCTTGAACTCCTGGTGTCGTCGCTGGGAGAAGAGGCGATTCAAGCCTTCGGCACTCTGATTGATGTGTCCACTCTGAGGGTTGCCTATCCAGATCAATGGCAGTTCGCCTTAGGAATTAGCCTTACCCACGAGATCAATGCAGTCGCCAAGCTTGCCGAGCTTAGTGGTGCGCTGAAGGAACATCGATCCATCAGGCTTAATAAGGTCGCTTTTGCTGATGAGATCCAAATCGATCTCACGCTACTTTCAGGCGCTTCTTCGCTTGAGGAACTCATCATCAATGGCGGAACCATCACTGGTTTGGCTGGGCTCAACGATCTGCACGGATTGCGCTACTTAGCGCTCATGGCTGACAGTATCGATTGGGATGCTGACGAACATTCTGATCTCTTCAAAGGGCTCACAGAACTTCGTGTGCTTTGCCTCAGCCAGTGGCCCTGGGAGGATCTCAGCCCCCTCTCTGGCCTCAGCCAGCTTGAGCGCCTCGATCTGCGCGGAGGTGAGCTGAGCACTCTGGACGGCCTTGAGGCTCTGAGGACCATCACAAGCCTATCGCTTAAAGACTTCTATTCCCTTTCGTCGGTTTCAGAAATCGGCAATCTTGAACTGCTGAGCACCCTAAGGCTCCTGAATCTCAGCTTCACCTCGCTTGAAGGGTTCGAGGGATTAGATCAACTCAGCACGATCGATCTGGAGGCATCAGATCGGGTGGATGTGGCGGCGCTGGGCAGCCTGCCCCGGCTCGATAATGTTCGATTCGAGTGCGGGGATCTTGTGGGTCTTGGGGCTCTTGCTGCCGCTGCCAACCTGCGTCAGCTCAAACTTTCTGACATCCCCGAATACTGCTATGACGAGAATTCCGCTCAGAGATTTGGCCGCCGGGAAATGGATCGACTTTGCAAGAGCTGGAAGGCCGTACAAACTAGCTCCAAACATTGCAACAGCAGCTTGTCTGCCAAAGGCGCCGATCTGCCAGTCCTTCTCATTGGTTTGAACGTTATGGAGACGCTTGCTGGACAAATTGATGCCAACGACTTCAGTAGCAGACTCGAACAGCTCTCATCCCGCTGGGGCGAGGAACTGCGTTCGCGGGCTTACTGGCCCAAGAACATGGCAGACGGTTGCTATTCACACACAGCTCCGATTGGCCAGTGGCTCAATCGAGCTAAGGGTTCTATTCCATCCGTCACCCTCGACCACATCGCAGAGGCACTGGCTAAGCAGTTACCAGAGAGCCCCCAGCGAGCCTGATCTGCCATGGGACAGTCCACTGAGACCTACGGGGCTGAGCTGGATGCGATCACCCTTGAACGCATTCTGACTCACATCTTCCGCACTAATCTTGCCAGCGAGGAGACTACCAGCCGTCGCCCCACACCAATCTGTATCTGGGGCAGCCATGGCATTGGCAAAACATCGTTGATTAAGGATTTTGCCACTCGAAACGGCTGGAAATTCCGATACTGCGCTCCTGCGCAGTTTGAAGAGATGGGTGATCTTCATGGTCTACCGGTCACCCATGACCCTGACCCGATGGTTCATGGTGATGAGACCACGATATATCTGCCGCCAGATTGGGTACCTAAGGCCGATGATATCGGTCCAGGAATACTGCTACTGGATGACATCAACAGGGCTGACGACAGGATTTTGAGGGGCTTGATGCAACTGCTTCAGGAGTTTGAGATGTTCTCTTGGACCCTGCCAAGCAAATGGCAGATCGTGTGCACCGGCAATCCAGACAGCGGTGATTATTCTGTCACCGCCATGGACGACGCGATGCTCACGCGCATGCTGCACTTCACCATGGTTTACGACCACAAGGCGTGGTTGGCTTGGGCTAATGATCGGGGCCTGGATCAGCGTGGCATCGCCTTCATTATGACTTATCCTGAAATTGTCTCGGGCCGACGAACAACCCCTCGTTCACTTGAGCAGTTCTTTGGCCAGTTGGTTAATATTCGGGACCTAAAGAGAGAAATTGAACTTGTCAGCGCCTTGGCTCATAGTGCATTAGATAATTCAGCAGCTTCCGCTTTTTTGGCATTCGTCAACGATGAACTCCAGTATCTAGTTAATCCTGAAGATATTTTAGATCCCGCCCGCTGGCCCGACGCTTCCAGGCGACTCACGGAACTTTCTCAAGGGCCTGAGCAGATCAAGCGTGTTGATAGATTGTCTACAATTTGCAACAGACTTCTTCTGTATCTAAAATACAACGGACAGCTATTGGATGAACACTCCTCGAATTGTTTGTGCCTTTTTATAATGCATTCTTCTCTTCCGGGTGATCTGAGATTCTCCCTGCATAGGGATCTTGTGCAGCTTGGTGGCAAGGTCGCTATGGCAATGCGGCGAGATGATGTTGCTCAGGCAGTAACTGCTGTCCTATGAGTATCTAGTGCAGCAAATACTAATATATGCCGCAGAGGCTGAACTTGATCAATGCATTGTGATGGTGCTCAGGAAAGAGCCCTTTTATGGACATTTGTTGGGTACAGTCGTAAGGCGTATTGACAGCCTGATCCCTACAGCGGCAGTTACAATATCTCCCATTGGTGTAAGCTTGGTAATCAATCCAGACTTTTTTATTAATCAGCTTAGCCAGGCCGAACGATGCGCAGTTATCAAGCATGAAATTCTGCACTTAGCACTGAAGCATCTCTTTCGCTTTGAGATCCCTAGTATAAATCGAACCAGACTCAATCTAGCCGCTGATCTTGTCGTCAATCAACTCGTTAATCCCTGGCCCTTGCCACACTCGGCAATCACTCTGTCCACATTTCCCGAGCTCCAGCTTAAGCCAAACAAAAGCCTTGAGTACTACTATCATAGGCTCGAAAAACATTGCAGAGAGGATGCATCTTTTGAAATAGTTCTGCGTGAAAAGGCTTCTGTTAGTCATAGTGATCATAGCTGCTGGGCTGATTGCGGAGGGGAAGATTTTATAGGTAAATCAGCAGATGCTAATTGTCGCTCAAATGTACTCAGTGCGAATCCTAAAGAAGATTTTGATTCCTCTCATCTTACTAAGCAGCTTGCAAGAATTCTTGAGGATGCATTTAATAACCAACTCAAGCGAGTAAGAGCCCGTCTTTCGGCTAGTCAATGGGGTGACGTACCAGGTTCTATACGTGCATTAATAGAAGAAGGAAAGAATGAGAGCTCGAGCCGAGTAGACTGGAAGCGAATGCTGCGACTTTTTGTTTCGGCTGGCTATAGAACAAGGCTTGTTGCCACCACACGTCGCCGTTCCAAAAGATTTGGTACATATCCCGGTGTTCGCATTATTCGCGAACGTAATATAGCTGTAGTAGTAGATACATCTGGATCCATTGATCCGGAGACTTTAAGTCTCTTCTTCGCTGAAATTGCTCTTATCCGTCGAACAGGAACTGATGTTATGGTGATCGAATGCGATTCGGAAGTTAAGAGAACTTATCCCTACCGCGGTGTCTTACCTGCTGCGGTGGAAGGGGGCGGGGGTACGGATTTTACGCCTGCTTTCCAATGGTTGAAAGAAGAATCACGACAGCGCTTTGACGGCTGTATCTATCTAACAGATGGTTATGCTGATGCCCCTAAAGTTAAACCCCCATGCCGTTTGCTTTGGGTAATCTCACCGAATGGATTGGATGATAGCCATCTTCTCTGGGGCAAGCGAATTAAGATTTCTAAATAACTCTAGTTTTACAATTAGCACTAGGGTCCTCCCCTCATTCTTTGGTAAAACTTGTTAATCTTGAGCGTATCATATATATCCTCATTCATCTATGTGACAATGGGATGAGGAGTCCATATGGGTGTTTAAAATAATTATTTGCTGTGGCTTCTTTCCTGGTTTCCACCGAGCTGGGTGAATGCATGTAGCTTACTCAAGTAATACCAAGCGCAGCAGATGCTTTAAAGATTCTTCCCTAGTCATGCCTAGCATCGTCCCCAATTCGTCCAGTTGTTTGATTATCTCATCTGGCAAATCAATAGTGACTCTATGCTGCTGTAGGGACTGATGAATTGGTATAATTACATCCTTGTTGACAATAGTGTCCCTGGCTGCAGAAGGAGAATCTGATCGATTCTTTATTTTTTCAGAAGTTTGATGTAATGATTTCTGCTTGCCAAGTTGCCAGTTGCGAGCTCTATCGCTAAGTTTTAGCAGCCAATCGACTAGCAAATTAATTGCATAACGCGGCTGCTGTCTCGACCGCTTTTTATAAAGCCTTAGCTGATCTCTGCAAAGTCTAAATCCACCTCCGGCAAAAAAGAGCCCCCAACAATGCTTATTTTTTTCAAGTACTATCCATTTAAATGGATCATTGTTTTTGGCAACAGCATTGCAAGCTTCTGCCAATGTTAAGTCCTTGCCAGCAGCAAGTGATGAGGTTGTATGTATCTCAATAGAGTTAGAGGAAGTAATGATAATTTTATCAACAATCTGCAAGTTTTGCGCATCGATAATTTGAACGGCAAGTTGATTGATTCTCTTGCGTGATGATGGCTTTTGACTGCAAAAGATAAGTGCACCCCGATGGTAGCTTATGCATTTGCTGGTCGATATATTAGTGGGCATTGCCTTCTGTGTCCACGAAGTAACGACGATAGTGGGGCTGAAGCTAAATGGAACTATAGGTCCATAAGTTAAAAGTGCATTAAGTATTCCCACAGATTAAAGCATGTTCTTCTCCTTTTGGCTTGATGGCCCTGCTTTTTGCCATATTTCCATTATCGCGCTGGAGGCCAGCATCCTTTTCTGTCTAGGTGCTCGGCTGGAGTAGTCGGCCAAGACCCCCTCTGCCAGAAAAGATGACGCTTCTCCATTTGAACTAGCTGTGGGTTTGATGGAGCAGATCAATTCGTCCATACAGCGAGGCTGTTCTGGTTTATCTGTGGAGAAGGATGAGCCGGCCATCCTCTACAACTGGAGAAAGGGCTGGCGGTTGCAGGGGGAGCGACCAAAAAATGCTGAATCATTTATTGAGAAGGGCCCCTAAGGCCCCTTAGATCTAAACCACCGAAACGGTGCAGCCCCTTGTACCCTGCAGCCTGCGGGCAATTTCAAAGGCCCGTGCTTTGGGGATAAAACGCATTTTCTTTACGGGCTTGGCGCGCTTACCAAAGTGCTGAATTTCGTATTCATGCCCATAACGCTTGATGCCATCGGGATAGAAGTGAACGATGACGCAGCGGATTTCAGAAACGGGACCGGAGGGAGAAGCCATGGCCATTAAGGCGAGGAACCCGATATCTCCGCACGGCAGGGGCAATGCCCCGATCGACCCAGGAGGCAAGGGCCGGCGTGCAGGGCCGGCTTGTGTAACCCTTGCCGCCTGGGCCGAGCCAGTGCAGCATCGGGGATTCCTCGCCGGGCCAGGGCTGAACTGACGCTTTAGTGCAGAGCTGCGTTGTTGTTCATGGCCCGAGGCTTTAAAGGCGCTCAGGATTGAAGGTCAGGACCCAGCTGCTGTCAGCTCAAAGGGCGCCACCGGTAAATGAAACAAGGAAAGGCTGCAGCGACATGGCGCTGACGATTGGCCAGGGTCAGGGGGCGAAATCGCCCTACCGTTTCCCCAAGTGGCCGAAAACAAAAGGGGCGTAGACCCCCCCGGTAGCGGAGCTGTGGAACCCCGAGCGGGAGCGAGCGGGTGGAGCAGTGGAGCGGCAGGTGAATGCCCCCAAAAGTTCCTGACAATTGAACATCTGGGACTTCCCCTGAATGGTGGGGTATCCCGGTGGTGAATATCAACCCTGGCTATCGAGCCAGGGTACCTGTCAGTTCCTGAACAGTTTGAGATCCCAGGGCTTTTTAGCTCACTCGTCTTCTTCTGAACCACCTGCAGGTACAAGGCGGATCTGCTTGCGGCCGAGCTTGATTTCAAAGTCATCGCCAGGCTTGAGATCAAGCATGACCGTATAGGCCTTGCCGATCAAGAGGTTGCCATTGCCCTGCACTGTGGCGACATAGGAGAGCTTGCGGCCGCCTTTGCCCACACCGCTGCCCTCGCCAAGACTGACGCCCTTGGCTTCTAGCAGTGCCTCATAGAAGGCAGTGAAGTTAAGCCGATCGCTGCCGTCTTTTTTCTTGCTGACATAGCCACAGGCCTTGACCAGATCTGATTTTGAGCCATCCCCTGCTTCTTTGACTTTGGCTAGTAGTTCTTGACCGATCAGCATGGTATGCGAAAGCAAACTTCTTTGCAAATCTATCAGCAAGGTTGCCAACTGCAAGGGCATACTGTTGCATTTGTTGCTATTTTGCTGCAGTTGCTAGATCCAAATAGATCGCAAGCTTGCTCAGCTATGGGGCTCAACTACCCCTGGCACTGTCACTAGAAAAGGCCGGCAGGGCCTAAGACCCCCATGCCGGCCGAGTTGGCTAACTCATATTTACTACCTATCTCACTGGGGCAAACCCCAGAAGTGATTCCCCTTGCCTTTCAATCCCCGGCAGGGTTTGATCGCATTCGGCCTGATAGGCCGCTTCTAGCTTTTGATCGATCTCAGCAACACGTGCGAGCATTGCTTCCACCGCTGGTAGCAGCTCCTCCTCTAGGCAGGTGAGCTCCTCTTCCCCATAGGGGTGATTGATCCAGCAACGCTGAATTGGTTTGCCCTGGTGGGTAAGCAATATCCATTTGATTGCTTTTTGGCAGGATTCCAACAGGGCAAAGGGATCTGAACTGAGCATCGAACTCAAGTGACGGGACAGCGCCATGGCCGCCCCGTCCAGCAAG